>Ga0207868_1000601_pt1 | contig 34886 bp, 31 predicted proteins | sample Passage237B_FD_187370 | JGI IMG/M metagenome (GOLD analysis project Ga0207868, IMG submission 187370) | Cellulose adapted compost microbial communities from Newby Island Compost Facility, Milpitas, CA, USA - Passage2 37B (SPAdes) (version 3) ... | reverse complement strand
GAGCCAGTCTTCGAGGTCGGTGTAGAAGCGGTTCTGCGCCTGGCTCGATTGCAGGTCGAGGAAACCGAGGATCAGCGAGCCGGCCAGCCCGAACAGCGACGACGAGAACGAGATGCCCATGCCGCTGAGCGGCGCGGCGAGCCCCTGCTTCAGCGTGTCGAACAGCGAACCGGAATCGCTGCCGACCGACAGCCCGTCGATCACGCCGCCGACCGAGGTGACGGTTGCGATCAGGCCCCAGAAGGTGCCGAGCAGGCCGAGGAACACCAACAGCCCGATCATGTAGCGCGAGATGTCGCGCGCCTCGTCGAGCCGCGTGCCGATCGAATCGAGCAGGTGCCGCATGGTCTGCTGGGTCACGGTGACGCGGCCGTTGCGCTCGCCGCCGAGGATCGCGGCCATCGGCGCCAGAAGCTGCGGCTGGCGCTCGAGCGCGAGGCCGGGGTCGGCGATGCGGAAATTGTTGACCCAGGTGATCTCGGGATAAAGCCGCAGCACCTGCCGGAAGCACAGCACGATACCGATCAGCAGCACCGCGCCGATCAGCGCGTTGAGGCCGGGGTTGGCCAGAAACGCCACCTGGATCTGGCGCGCGAGCACGATCAGCACCAGCGCGCACAGCACCAGGAACACTGCCATGCGCACCACGAAAATGCGGGGCGACGACAATTTGATCGGGTTGTGTCCCACCGGAACCGGCGGGGACGGTCCTTGAGCCATGGCGGGATCGTCGGTCCTTCTGCGGGAACAGCGCGGACCGCAATATGGCACAGCGGGAGCGAGATGAAAGGTGGTTTAGGGAGATTCTGGCGGGACGCGCGGTGCGCCGCCGCCGGCTCGGGCCGGGAGCTGGACGGTGGCGCGTGCGCTCAGGCCGCGGGCGCGCCCTTGCGGTTGAACGTTCGTGTCCCGGATGCGGCGCGGTATGAAATGCCGCGCTGCTGATCCGGGACCGTTACAGGAGCGACCTTGACTGTTGCGATGATCCCGGACCGGCGATGCAGCACATTGATGCTGCATCGTGTCCGGGATACGGGTGCTGGATTAGGTGTGGAAGTGGAGCAACCCCCGGCCTCATCGCGGCTAGATTTTGCCGAGCAGCACCAGGATCAACAGGATCACGATGATGAGCCCGAGGCCGCCGCCGCCATAATAGCCGGTGCCGTAGAACGGCCCGCCGCCGATGCCGCTGAAGCCGCCGAGCAGGGCGATGATCAGGATGATGAGAATGATGGTGCCGAGCGTCATGCGTGCGTTCTCCAGCTCCGGCTCAGGGCGCGAGCCAGTCCTCATGGAAGGCAGTCATGAAATGAACCGGTGGGCGGCGCGCCGGTTCCGCCATCGACGGCGGTTTTTCGTCAGGCCAGCGGCGTCAAAATCTTGACCAGCGCGCCGTGGATCGCCTCGTTGCCGCAGACGATGTGGCCGGTCGCGAGCGCGTCGTCGTTGCCGGTGAGGCCGGTCGCGGTGCCGCCCGCTTCGCGCACCAGCAAAATGCCGGCGGCCATGTCCCACGGCGACAGATTGCGCTCCCAGTAGCCGTCGAGCCGGCCGGCGGCGACGAAGGCGAGGTCGAGCGAGGCGGCGCCGAAGCGGCGCAGGCCGGCGACGCGGCCCATCATCTCGGCCAGCTCGCGGCGCGCCAGTTCGAGGTCGCCGCGGCCGATATGCGGCAGCCCGCAGGCGATCACGCTGTCGTCGAGGCGGCGGCGGGCAGCGACGCGCAGGCGCTGGTCGTTGAGGAAGGCGCCCTTGCCGCGCTCGGCGACGTAGAGTTCGTCGTTGGCCGGGTTGTAGATCACCGCCGCCGTCAGCACGCCCTCGCGCTCGAGCGCGATCGAGATGGCGAATTGCGGGATGCCGTGCAGGAAGTTGGTGGTGCCGTCAAGCGGATCGACGATCCAGGTGTTGGTCTTGTCGGCGCCGGCGCGGGTGCCGCCCTCCTCGCCGATGAAGCCGTAGCCGGGGCGTGCCCTGGTCAATTCCTCGTACAGGATCTCCTCGGCGCGGCGGTCGGCGGCGCTGACGAAGTTGGCCGGGCCTTTGAGCGAGACCTGCAGGTTCTCGATCTCGCCGAGGTCGCGTTTGAGACTGCGGCCGGCGCGGCGCGCGGCCTTGACCATGACGTTGATGAGCGCGGAATGAAGCATGGCGGCGACCGGGCAAAAGGGGCGGAGGGTTCGGCGTCTGCGTGCCCGTTGCGCGAGCCCCCGTCAAGGGCGGCCGGCGCATGGGCGCGACGGCACCTCAAATCACTTCACGCCGAGCCACTTTTTGGCGGCGGCCTCGACCCGGCCGCGATCCTCGGGCGAGAGCTGCGCATATGCCTCGTCCAGCATCAGATCGCCCTTGCCGACGCTTTTGGCGACGAGGTGCCATTTCAGCCCCTCGATCTTGTCCATCGGCGCGCCTTGCCCGGTCACCAGCACGCGGGCGAGGCGGTTCTGGGCGATGGCGCTGCCGCGCCGCGCCGCTTTGGTCAGCAGCGCGACGGCGCCGGCCTCGTCCTTCGCGGTGCCGGTGCCGTTGTAGAGCGCGATGGCGTATTCGACCTGTGCGTCGAGATTGTCGGCGAGGCTGGCCGCCCGCAACAGCCGCGTCGCCTCGACCGGGTTCTTATCGACGCCGCGGCCTTCCTTGTAGAACAGGGCCAGCGTGTATTGCGCATCGGCGTTGCCGGCATCGGCCGCCTGCCGGAACAATTCCGCCGCGCGCACGAAATCCTGCGGGAATACTTGGCCTTCGAGATACAGCATGCCGAGATTGTAGGCGGCGGTCGGCTCGCCGAGTTTTGCGGCGGCGGCAAGCAGTTTTGCGGCGGCGTTGCGGTCGGGCGGCGTGCCGCGGCCGGCCATGTGCATCATCGCCAGCGCCTGCATCGCTTCGCGGTCGCCGCGGTCGGCGGCCTGCCGATACCATAACACGGCCTTGGCATCGTCGCGCTTGACGCCGAGGCCCTGCGCATACAGTTCGCCGAGCATGGTCATCGCCTGCGGGTCCTGAAACTCGTTCGCGCGTTTGATCGCGAGCGTCAGGGCGGTGCGATACTGGCCGCGCTGGAACGCGCCGTAGACGAGATCGACGTGCGCGTCGTCGGGCGTGGCGGCCGGCGCCTCGGTGTCGCTGCGCGGCTGCGGCACCGGCGGGTCGTCTTGCTGAGCCTTCGGCGCCGGCGGTTTCGCGGCGGGTTTTGGCGCGGCCCTTGCCGGAGCCTTCGGGGCCGGCCTCGGCGCTACCTTGGGCGCGGCTTTGGGCGCGGCGCGCGGCGGCGCCTGCACGCCGGGGGGCGTCAGCGAAATCTGCGCCGGCGCCGGGCTCGCGCACGCCACGCACCAGATCGCCACCGCCGCCACGCGTGAAAACCTCATCCCTCTCCGGCCTCTTTCAATCGCCGCCATCTTGAATTGAATACGTTAGAGCGTTTTCGAGCGAAGTGGAAACCGGCCTGCGCCGGCCATAGCCGGCTTCGGCCGGCGACGGCCGGTTCGCGTTAGGAAAACGCGTCAAAACAATAATCTAGAGCTTCGCTTCTGATTCCACAGAAGCGGAAAAGCTCTAAGTGCCCGCAACGACGATTGCCGACGAGTAAAACACGATTCCGACAGGCATTGATTAACCCCTCCCGGTCCGCGGGGTGCGGATCGGCGCGTTTAAAGTGGAGGGAGAGAGTGTGGCGCGGCGGTGGCGCCGACGGCAGCGGCGATATCGGTCAGCGCCGCCAGCGGGCCGCGCGCATCCGCCCACACCGCGTCATCGAGCAAGATGAAGTCGGCGCCCGCCGCGGCAAAGGCTTGCGCCTCGTCGCGCGATGCGGCCGCACCGACGCAGGGCGGCTGAAACACCTCGGCCCACCACTGGATGCGCTCGGCGATGGCCTCGGTGGAGGGGCGCCGGCCATCGGCGTCGGTGTCGCCGAACAACAGATAGTCGGCGCCGGCTTCGCCCGCGACCATGGCGTCGTGCCGGGTCGCGAGCCCGCCTGCGCCCGCGATGCGGTCGGGCTTGAGGATCGGCAATGCCGCCGCCAGCGCCGCGACGCCCGCGACATGCGCGCCGTCGGCGCCGCTCTTCGCCACGAGATCGGGATGGCTATCGAGCAAAAGCGCCGCGCCGGTGGTCTGGACGGCCGGCGCCAGCGCCTTGATGCGCTTGATCAGGGTGCGCTCGTCGCCTGGCGCGAGCCGCAGCAGCACCGCGGCGATATCGGCACCAGCGAGCAGCCCCGGCAATTCGGCCGCGAGGACCGCCGGGTCTTCGACCGGCGGCGTTGCAAGGTAAAGCCGCGGCGTTGCGCGCGCGCCGGCTGCGGGCTGCGGCGTCACGCCGCCTTCTTCGCTTCCAGATCGGCCTTCCACTCGCCCTTGCTGGCGAGGCCGTTCATGCGCGCCCGGTGGGCGAACGCGGCCTGAGCCGCCGCGACGTTCTCGGTCTTGCCGGCCCATGCCTTCTGCGGCGCAGCCTGCAGCGCGCGGCCGTAGGAGAAGGTGAGGTGCCACGGCAGCCCGCCGATCCTGTTCATGGCGTCGAGGTGGGCGGTGGCGTCCTCGTCGGACTGCCCGCCCGACAGGAAGGCGATGCCCGGCACCGCCGCCGGCACGCACGCCTTCAGGAGTTTTACGGTCTTTTCCGCGACCTCCTGCACGCCGGCCTGCTTCGGAGATTTCTTGCCGGCGATCGCCATGTTGGGTTTCAGGATCATGCCTTCGAGCGCGACGCGCTGGATGTAGAGCTCCTGAAACGTCTCCTTGAGCATGAGCTCGGTCACCTCGTAGCAGCGCTCGATGTCGTGATCGCCGTCCATCAGCACCTCCGGCTCGACGATCGGCACGATCGAGGCTGCCTGGCACAGCGCGGCGTAGCGCGCCAGCGCGTGGGCGTTGGTGTGGATCGCGGTGTAGCTCGGGATGCCCTGGCCGATGTCGATCACGGCACGCCACTTGGCGAAGCGCGCGCCCTGCTCATAATACTTCGGCAGCCGGGTCGGCAGGCCGTCGAGCCCGGCGGTGATCAGTTCGCCCGGGCAGCCCGGCAGCGGCTTTGTGCCTTCATCGACCTTGATGCCGGGGATCGCGCCTGCCTGCTCGATCAGCTTGACCAGCGGCGTGCCGTCCTTGGCCTTCTGCCAGATCGTCTCGTCGTAGAGGATGACGCCGGAGATGTGGTTGGCCATCGCGTCCCTGGCGCGGAACAGGAGTTCGCGGTAGTCGCGGCGGTTGTCCTCGGTGGAGTCCACCTTGATGGCGTCGAAGCGCTTCTTGATCGTGCCGGACGATTCGTCGGCGGCCAGAATGCCCTTGCCAGGCGCGACCATGGCCTGGGCGACTTTGTTGAGGTCTGCGAGGTTCATCGTGGTCTCCTGCTCGTCAGTCGAATGTAGCGTCTTCAAGCGAAGTGGGAACCGGTTCGCGTGAAGAAAACGCGTAGAACAATGGTTCGGACGACTGTCATGTCGTCCGCAAGATCGTATTGTCGGAGATCAATGTCCCGACATCATGGCTGGGCCTGATTCACCTGTGTTGAATCAGGCCCGTCGGTTATCTTTTGTTCGAGCATGATCTTGTCCGAAAACCGGTTCCCACCCTCGGGTCAAGCCCGAGGGCAGGCTTTTTCGGGATCATGCTCGGCGCCGCGCGTCATTTTGCCCGCAGCACGTCGACGCCCGGCAGCGGCTTGCCTTCCATCCATTCGAGGAAGGCGCCGCCGGCGGTCGAGACGTAAGTGAACTGATCGGCAACGCCCGCGGCATTGAGCGCGGCCACGGTGTCGCCGCCGCCGGCGACCGACACCAGCGTCCTGGCGCGGGTGCGTTCCGCGGCATGCCGCGCCGCGGCGAGGGTGCCGCGGTCGAAGGGGGTGAGTTCGAAGGCGCCGAGCGGGCCGTTCCACACCAGCGTCGCGGCGTCGTCGATCGCCGACTTGATGCGCTCGATCGAGCGCGGGCCGACGTCGAGGATCATGCCCTCGTGCGGGATGGCGTCGAGGCCGTAGGCCTGCGAGGGCGCGCCGGCCTCGAAGTGGAAGGCAACCACCGCGTCCACCGGCAGGATGATGGCGCAGTTCTCGTGCTCGGCCTTGTCGAGGATGCGCAGCGCCGTGGCGGCGAGGTCTTTTTCGGCCAGCGACTTGCCGATGCCGACGCCTTGCGCGTGCAGAAAAGTGTTGGCCATGCCGCCGCCGATCACCAGCGCATCGACCTTGCTGACGAGGTTTTCCAGAAGGTCGAGCTTGGTCGAGACTTTTGCGCCGCCGACGATGGCGATCACCGGATGGGTCGGCGCGTCAAGCGCCTTGCCCAGCGCATCGAGTTCGGCCTGCATGCTGCGCCCGGCATAGGCCGGCAGCTTGTGGCCGAGGCCCTCGGTCGAGGCGTGCGCCCTGTGGGCTGCGGAAAACGCGTCGTTGACCCAGATGTCGCCGAGCTTGGCCAACTCCGCGACGAAGGCGGGATCGTTCTTTTCCTCGCCGGCGTGGAAGCGGGTGTTTTCGAGGCAGAGAATGTCGCCGCCCTTCATCGCGGCGACGGCCTTGGCGGTGGCCTCGCCGATGCAGTCCTCGGCAAAGGCGACCGGCTTTTTCACGACGAGGCTGAGTGCTTCGGCAACGGGCTTCAGCGAGTCCCTGGCCTCGCGCTTGCCCTTGGGGCGGCCGAAATGGGCGAGCAGGACGACCTTCGCCCCTTTGGAAGCAAGCTCCGTGATGGTCGGCGCCACGCGCGTCAGTCGCGTTGCGTCGGTGACGCGGCCCTGCTCCATCGGCACGTTGAGATCGACGCGCAGCAGCACGCGCTTGTCTTTGACATCGACGTCGTCGAGGGTTCGGAACGGTTTGGCCATGGCATGGTGTCCCGGACGCGGTGCAACGTGTAACGGGGCACCGCAGAGCCGGAACCGTCACACAGGAAAGTCGCGGTATGAAATTGGTCCCGGTTCTGCGTCGCGGCATTCATGCCGCGACGCGTCCGGGACACGTTGTCGTTGCCTCAGATCAGCTTGCCGATGGCGACCGCGGTGTCGGCCATGCGGTTCGAGAAACCCCACTCGTTATCGTACCACGCCAACACCCGCACCAGCGTGCCGTTCATCACCTTGGTCTGGTCGAGGTGGAAGGTCGAGGAGTGCGGGTCGTGGTTGAAGTCGATCGAGACGTTGGGCGCGTCGGTGGTGCCGAGGATGCCCTTCAGTTCCTGCTGCGCCGCGCGCTTCACCGCCTCGTTGATCTCGTCCTTGGTGGTCGCCCGCTTGGCGACGATCTTGAGGTCGATCACCGAGACGTTCGGCGTCGGCACGCGGATCGCGACGCCGTCGAGCTTGCCGTTGAGTTCGGGCAGCACCAGGCCGATCGCCTTGGCGGCGCCGGTCGAGGTCGGGATCATCGACATCGCCGCGGCGCGGCCCCGGTAGAGGTCCTTGTGCAGGGTGTCCAGCGTCGGCTGGTCGCCGGTATAGGCGTGGATGGTGGTCATGAAGCCGGTTTCGATGCCGACCAGGTCGTTGATCACCTTGGCGACCGGGGCGAGACAGTTGGTGGTGCAGGAGCCGTTGGAGATCACCTTGTGATCGTGCGTCAGCTTGTCGTGGTTGACGCCGTAGACCACCGTGAAGTCGGCGCCGTCGGAAGGGGCGGAAACCAGCACGCGCTTGGCGCCGGCGGTGAGGTGCGCCGCAGCCTTGTCCTTCGACGAGAAGATGCCGGTGCACTCCAGCGCGATATCGACGCCGAGCGCCTGCCACGGCAGCTTTGAGGGATCGCGCTCGGCGGTGACCTTGATCTTGCCCTGGCCAACGTCGATCGAGTCGCCCTCGACCTTGACCTCCTTGGGGAAGCGGCCGTGCACGCTGTCGAAGCGCAGCAGGTGGGCATTGGTCTCGACCGGCCCGAGGTCGTTGATGCCGACCACCTCGACGTCCTTGCGACCGGACTCGGCGATGGCGCGCAAGACGTTGCGGCCGATGCGGCCGAATCCGTTGATGGCAACGCGGACTGTCATTTTCTTCCAGGCTCCTTCACAGTTTGATCAATGGACCGACCCTGAACGCTGCCGTCGCGGCCGGGGCGGGCCCGGCCACGACGGTTTTATTTCAATTTCGCCAATGCCGCCTCGGCGACCGCCTCAGCGGTGATGCCGAAGTGCCGATAGAGGTCTTTATATGGGGCGCTGGCGCCAAATCCAGTCATCCCGACAAAGGCACCGTCGGCGCCGATCACGGCATCCCAGCCCTGCCGCACCGCCGCTTCCACCGCCACCTTGACCGGCGCATCGCCGATGATCGCGGCGCGCGCGGCCGGGTCAAGCTCCAGCAGCAGATCGAGCGATGGGACCGAGACCACACGGGCTTTGACGCCGCGTGCCGTGAGCAGCTTGTGTGCCTCGACGGCAATCGCCACCTCGGAGCCGGAGGCGAACAGCGAGACTTGCGCCTTGCCGTCGGCGGCGACCAGTTCGTAGGCGCCGCTGGCCGAGCGGTTGGCGGCATCATTGCCGAGGCGAAGCTGCGGCAGGTTCTGCCGCGTCAGCGCCAGCACGCTGGGGCGGCCCTCGGCCCTGAGCGCCAGTTCCCAGCACTCCAGCGTCTCGACGGTATCGCAGGGGCGGAACACCGTGAGGTTGGGGATCGCCCTTAGCGCCGCCAGGTGCTCGACCGGCTGGTGGGTCGGGCCGTCCTCGCCGAGGCCGATGGAGTCGTGGGTCAGGACATGGATGGCGCGCAGGCCCATCAGCGCCGCCAGCCGCAGCGCCGGACGCATGTAGTCGGAGAATACCAGAAAGGTGCCGGAGTAAGGGATGATGCCGCCGTGCAGCGCCATGCCGTTCATCGCCGCCGCCATGGCGTGCTCGCGGATGCCGTAGTGGATGAAGCGGCCGCCGTAGCTGGCCGCGTCCAGCACCGCCATGTCCTTGGCGCGGGTGTTGTTGGAGCCGGTGAGATCGGCCGAGCCGCCGACCAGTTCCGGCACCGCCGGCACCAGCACGTCGAGCGTCTGCTCGGAGGCGGTGCGGGTGGCGATCTCCTTCGGCGACGCGGCGAGATCCGCTTTACGTTGCGCCACCGCCTTGTCGAGCGCGGCGCGGGGCAGCACGCCCTTGGTGCGGCGCACGAACTCGTCGCGGGTGCCGCTGTCGGCGGCGGCAAGGCGCGCCTCCCAGTCGGTCCGGGCGGCCGCGCCGCGGCTGCCGGCGGCGCGCCAGGCGGCGAGAATGTCGGCCGGCACCTCGAACGGCGGAGCGTCCCAGCCGAGCGCCTTGCGGGCGCCGGCGATCTCGTCGGCCCCGAGCGGCGAGCCGTGCGCCTTGGCGGTGCCGGCCTTGGTCGGCGCGCCAAAGGCGATGGTCGTCTTGCAGGCGATCATGGTCGGCCGGTCGGAGGCTTGCGCGCGTGCAATCGCCGCGGCGATGGCCTCCGGGTCGTGGCCGTCGATGGGTTCGGAGGCCCAGCCGGCGGCCTTGAAACGCGCCACCTGGTCGACGGAATCGGCCAGCCGCAGCGGCCCGTCGATGGAGATGCCGTTGTCGTCGAACAGGACGATCAGCCGGTTGAGCTTGAGATGGCCGGCGAGCGCAATGGCCTCCTGGCTGATGCCCTCCATCAGGTCGCCGTCGGACGCCAGCACATAGGTGTGATGATCGACGACGCCACCGAACTCGGCGGCGAGGTGGCGTTCGGCCAGTGCCATGCCGACGGCGGTGGCGAGGCCCTGGCCGAGCGGCCCGGTGGTGGTCTCCACGCCCGGGGTCTCAAAATTCTCCGGGTGGCCGGGGGCCAGCGAGCCAAGCTGGCGGAACCGCTTGATCTCGTCGAGGGTCATGGCCTCGTAGCCGGTGAGGTAGAGCAGCGCGTAGAGCAGCATCGAGCCGTGGCCGGCCGACAGCACGAAGCGGTCGCGGTCCGGCCAGTGCGGCGCCTTGGCGTCGAATTTCAGGAATTTTGTGAACAGCACGGTGGCGACATCAGCCGCCCCCATCGGCAGGCCGGGGTGGCCGGACTTGGCCTTCTCGACGGCGTCCATGGCGAGGGCGCGGATGGCATTGGCCATGCGGGAATGGGAAATCGCGTTTGCCATGCGAAAATCCGTGGCTTGAGAAGGTGTATAGGGAACGGGCGCCGGTATGCGGCGTTCCGTCGGCAGCGGGAACCTGGGTGCTGACGGCGAGGTGCTTATCATCTGCTTCCGGCGAGTCCAAGGCGACTTATCAAAGGCGATTGATCAGGACGGGTTATCCGGAGGTCTTCGGCCGCAACGACGCCGTAGCGGACGCTTTACGGTTGAGAACCGCGCGGCGCGGCGTTGCGCCAAGTCTCCATGCCACTTACCATTTGCCGAATAAGCCATTGCCGAGTCGCAATTTTACTGTTTCGTGCGGCGCCTTCCCGGAAAACAGGAGGCTTCAAGCAGGTGGCATGAGCACGCGTTTGCCGATCAGCGGTCCCGCCGCGCCCGACCAGCCCTCCCCGGAAGCGACCGCGCTGGAGGCGGCGACGCGCCGGCTCTCGGCCGCATTGGAGGCGCTGGAGGCGGCGGTGGAGCGTCGCTGCGACGCCGACCGCGACGAGGACGAACTGGCGGCGCGCATCCACGCGCTTGGCGCCGACCGCTCGCGTCTCGCCGACGAACTCGACGGTGCGCTGGTGCGTGCCCGCGCGCTGGAGCGGGCCAACCGCGAGGTCGCCGGGCGGCTCGACAGCGCCATCGACACCATCCGCACGGTGATCGGGGAGGAGCCGTCGTCATGAAGCACGTCAATGTCACCATCAACGGCCGGCAGTACCGCATGGCGTGCGAGGAAGGACAGGAGGCGCGGCTTGCGGGGTTGGCCCGCGACCTCGACGCCCGCATCGCCGATCTGCGCGGCAAGTTCGGCGAGATCGGCGATCAGCGGCTGGAAGTGATGTCGGCACTGACGATCGCCGACGAACTGCTCGACGCGCAGGGCCGCATCCGTGGTTTGCAGGAGGAGATGGCGGCGCTGCGCGAGGTCCGTGTCAGCGCCACCGAGCGCGCCCGTGCCACCCAGGTCGCGGTGACGGCGGCGCTCAACGCCGCCGCCGAGCGCATCGAGAAGACCACGCGCGCGCTCAACAGTTCGGTCGGCGGTGGCACCGCCATCGGATAGCGTTGCAACTTGCGTCAGGATTTTGGGCGGGCGGGGGCCGGAGCAGGACGATGGTACGCGCCATGAAAAAAGAAGACTCGAGCGGCGGCGATACGCCGTCGCGACTGATCGATGCAAGGATCGCCGAACTGAACGATTGGCGCGGCGAGACGCTTGCGCGGATTCGGGCCATCATCAGGCGGGCCGACCCCGACGTGATCGAGGAATGGAAGTGGCGGGGCGTTCCGGTCTGGTCGCACGACGGGCTGATCTGCACCGGCGAAACCTACCGGAGCGTCGTGAAGATGACCTTCGCCCGCGGCGCCGCGCTGGACGACCCGTCGCATCTTTTCAATGCCAGTCTCGAGGGCAACACCCGGCGCGCCATCGATATCCATGAGGGCGACCGGATCGACGAAAAGGCACTGACGGCGCTGATCCGCGCCGCCGTCGCGCTCAACACCGCGCGCCGTTCCGCCCGTCCGGCCCGGGCCCGAACGGCGCCGAAGCGCGCCTGAGCGGTGCCGTCGCGCGCCCCAAGATGCGCGGGGTGGCAATGGCGCGCGCACATGACTACATTGCCTTCGCGAGGCTGTGGCGCGCGTCAGGAGCCATAGCATCCCCGGGGCCTTATCGATCCTTCAGGGAGCTGTCCCTGGCCGGGCCTGTGGGCCCGGACATATGGCGCCCACCTACTTTCGTAGGGAACTCCGGGATCGAGCGCTCCAACGGCGACCGCGGCTTCGCGCTTCAGCTTTCTCCCTCACACACTCATTCGCCATGAGCAGCCTGGCCGACGATCGAAAGCGCCTGCTGCGCGCCGCCATGCTGGCGCGGCGCGATGCGCTGCCGCCTGATGAGCGCGCCGCTGCTGCCGCCGCGCTTGCGGCGCTGGCCGGGCGCGTCGCGGCAGGGCCAGGCGAGGTGGTCGCGGGCTTCATGCCGATCCGCAGCGAGATCGATCCGCGCCCCTTGATGCTGCGGCTCGGGGCAGCGGGCGTGCGGCTCGCGTTGCCGGTGATCGGCGCGCGCGATGCGCCGCTGTCGTTCCGCCTCTGGACGGAGCATGCGCCGCTCGTCGCCGGGCCGTTCGGCATCTTGCAGCCGACGGAAGCGGCCGCGCCTTGCGAGCCCGACATCGTGCTGGTGCCGCTTGCCGCCTTCGACCGCGCCGGCCATCGCATCGGCTATGGCGGCGGCTATTACGACCGCACGCTCGGCGCATTGCGGGCGCGCCGCACGCTGCGCGCGCTCGGTGTTGCATTTGCCATGCAGGAGGTCGAAACTATTCCCGCCTCCCGCCATGATGCCCTGCTCGACGCCGTGCTGACGGAGGCCGGCGTCATTGAGACCGGGGCCAACGATCCACGGAGCTGATACGTTGCGAATCCTGTTCATCGGCGATGTCGTCGGCAGTTCCGGCCGCGACGCCATCGCCCGCTATCTGCCCCGTGCCATCGCCGACTGGACAATCGATCTCGCGGTCGTCAACGGCGAGAATTCCGCCGGCGGCTTCGGCATCACCGAGGCGATCTACAACGACTTTCTCGATGCCGGCGCCGATGCGGTGACGCTCGGCAACCACTCGTGGAATCAGAAGGAGGCGCTGGTGTTCATCGAGCGCGCCCCGCGCCTGATCCGTCCCATCAACTACATGCCGGGCACGCCGGGCCGCGGCGCGGCGCTGATCGAGACCCGCACCGGCAAGCAGGCGCTGGTCATCAACGCGCTGGGCCGGCTCTACATGGAGCCGGTGGACGATCCGTTCGCGCTGATCGACCGCGAACTCGCCACCTGCCCGCTGCGCGAGGTGGCCGATGCCATCGTCGTCGATTTCCACTGCGAGGCGACCAGCGAGAAGCAGGGCGCCGGCTGGTTCTGCGACGGCCGCGCCAGCCTCGTGGTCGGCACGCACACGCACATCCCGACCTCCGACCACCAGATCCTGCCGGGCGGCACCGCCTACATGACCGACGCCGGCATGACCGGCGACTACAACTCGATCATCGGCATGAAGAAGGACGAGCCGATGCGCCGCTTCACCACCGGCATTCCCTCGGCACGGTTCGAGCCGGCGACCGGCGAGCCGACGCTGAGCGGGATCGCGGTCGAGACCGACGATGCGACCGGCCTCGCGGTCAAGGTCGCGCCCGTGCGTATCGGCGGGCGGCTGGAGCCGGCGGTACCCTCGTTCTGGTGAGACGCCGACGATCGCGTGTCCCGGATGCGGTGCGGCGTGTCATGCCGCACTGCTGATCCGGGACCGTGCCGGATTCCGCCGGGTGTGGCGGTCCCGGTTCTGCGCCGCATCGTGCCACGCTGCGTCGCGCCCGGGACACGAGTGCGCCTGTGCCGCCCTACAGCTTGTAGGCGGTGCGGAATGCGCCCCAGTGGCGGCCGCCGACGCGGATCGGCACGTCGATCTCGCGCATCATCACGGTGACGCCGTTGCCCATGTCGCGGGGATAGCTCTGGATCAGGTAGGAGCGGGTGTTGCGCCCGGCCGCCAGCCCCGTCGCGTCGTTGAAGATGCGGCGGTTGCGGCAGTGCGCGGTGTTCCACGCGACGTCGCCCGGCCGCTGCGGCTGCGAGTAGATCCTGTTGTGCACCGGCAGGTAGCCGTTGCGGTCGATGGCGACGCAAAACACCATGCGGTTGTCGCGGGCGAGGAACGTCTCCTGGAAATCCGGCAGCGCGCGCTCGGCCCAGTCGAGGAAGCGGGTGCGGTGCTGCACCGGGTCGGTGCCGGCGATCTCGACATAGTTTTCGTCGAACAGGTCGTCGAGCGCGACCGCGCGCTCGGCGACGGCCTTGTCGAACATTTTTGAGAGCGTCTCGCCGGCCTCCATGGCGCGGGTGACGAACTCGGTGTTTTCGTCGTGGATCGCCCACAGCACGTCTTCGATCGCATCGGTCAGCGCCGCGTCGGGTGCGACGAACTCCGCCTGCACGCCGGCCGCGGTGCGCGACAGCGCCCGCACCCGGCAGGCGCCGATGTCCTTCAGCGTCGCGGCGACCGGCGTTTCGAGCGGCAGCGTCTTGGCCGCCGCGCCGCAGATCAACAGGCCCTCCAGCGAAATCTCGTAGACCGGCGCCTTGAGCTTGCCGCCCGGCAGCGCGATCTCGATATCGAGATGGCAGGGCAGGCGCTCGCGCATGCGCCAGTCCTTCTGTCCGTCGCGGCGCAGCAGCACGGCGCAGCGGCTCTTGAGCTTGTCGGCGAACAGGGTGACGGCCTGCCCGGCCTCGGCGACGCTGTGGCCATGGGCCTCGGCCTCGCGCGTGGCCTGGTCGATGTCGCTGGCGCCGGTGCCGACCGAGGCGATGAAGGTGGAGGCGGCGGTGGCGTTGGCGGCCATGTCGGCGGTGGTAGCGTTCTGCTCGGCGACGGCCTCGCTGACGTTGGCGAACACCGGGCGGATGGCGTCGATCGCCTCGGAGATGCGATGCACCGCCTCGATCGAGCAGGCGGCGTCCTGTTGCAGGGCGTCGATCTTGAGGCGGATTTCCTCGGTGGCGCTCTGGGTCTGCACCGCCAGCGCCTTCACTTCCGAGGCGACCACCGCAAAGCCGCGCCCGGCGGCGCCGGCGCGTGCCGCCTCGATGGTCGAGTTGAGCGCGAGCAGCGTGGTCTGCTTGGCGATCGAGGCGATCAGGTTGACGACGTTGCCGATCGCCGCCGAGGATTCGCGCAGGCGGTCGACATTGGCGCCGGCCTCGCGGGCCGCTTCGCCGGCCTGGTCGGCGAGCCGGCCGGCGTCGCGCACCTGGGTGCCGATGCCCTCGGCGGAGCGGGTGAAGGCGTCGGCGGCGTGGGCAAAACTCTCCGCCGCGGTCTGTGCCGTGCTGGTGTGCCCGGTCAGCGCGTCGGTGCGGGTGCGGATCGCGGCGAGCGTCGCCGCGGTGGAGTCGGCGCCGGCCGCGACGGCGCCGGCGGCGCGGTCGAGCTGGCGGATCATCGCGCCGAGTTCGAGTTCGAGCAGCTCGAGGATTTCCCGCGCCGAATCGTCGACGGCCGGCGCCGCGCCGGCGGCTGCCGGCGTGGGGGCGGGCGTTTCATCCTCCTCGATCTCGACGGCAACCTTGGATCGCTTGCGGAACAGAGCCAGTGCCATGATCGTCTCGATATGTTGTTATTGTCAGTGTTGCCCGGATCATGCCACCGCCGTCTAAACTTGAAGTTAACCAAGTTGCGCATCGTGGCGGTGGCTAGGTAAGGTTCCGGGAGTGCCGCGAACGCTTTGATTTTGGCGCGCGCCGGGCCTATAAGCCGCGCCTTGCAGGGTTCCGGCGGGGTCTGCCGCACGCCCCTGCCGTTCTGGCAAATATTTGGCATACAAGCACTTTCTGCGCGCCGCGCGACCGCTCGAGGAGACACCATCCGTATGGCCGGCCATTCCCAGTTCAAGAACATCATGCACCGCAAGGGCCGTCAGGACGCCCAGCGCTCGAAGCTGTTCAGCAAGCTTGCGCGCGAGATCACGGTCGCGGCCAAGCTCGGCACGCCGGACCCCGCGATGAACCCGAGGCTGCGCGCGGCCATCATCGCGGCCCGCGGCGAGAACATGCCGAAGGACAATATCGAGCGCGCCATCAAGAAGGCGGCCGGCAACGAGGGCGAGAACTACGACGAGATCCGCTACGAGGGCTATGGGCCGGGCGGCGTCGCCGTGATCGTCGAGGCGCTGACCGACAACCGCAACCGCGCCGCCTCCGACATCCGTTCGTTCTTCACCAAGTCCGGCGGCAATCTCGGCGAGACCGGCTCGGTGGCCTTCATGTTCGACCGGCTCGGCGTCATCGAATACGACGCCGACAAGGCGTCGGAGGAGGCGATGCTGGAAGCGGCCATCGAGGCCGGCGCCGACGACGTGGTGTCCTCCGAGGCGGGCCATGAAATCTATACCGCGCAGGAGACGCTGCGCGAGGTCGCCAAGGCGCTCGAGGCGACGTTCGGCGAGCCGCGCAGGGCGGCGCTGACCTGGCGGCCGCAGAACACCATCGCGGTGGACGACGAGACCGGCGAGAAGCTTCTCAAGCTGATCGACACCCTGAACGAGCACGACGACGTGCAGAACGTCTACGCCAATTTCGAGCTGTCCGACGCGCTGCTGGCCAGGATCAGCGCCTGAGTTGGTTCGGCTCTCGCTTTTCTCTTGACCTCCACCGCGGCTGCGATCATGTGAAGCCGTTGCGGAAGCCATGCGCCGCCGCGTCACAGGAACCGGTTTGCAATGCCGAGCGACAGTCAAGGTCTTTCGCCGTCAGTGGCAATCGCGGACTGAGCCGCATCCGGCGCGTCGCCGCCTAGAGCAAGGCGCTGCGCCCGCAAGGCTCACCCGCGAAAGCCGTTGGCGGCGGACCGCGAAGGTGAGCCATGAAAGAACTGAACATCGCGCCGGACGGCGTTTTCGATGCGGAGGCTTTCGCCTCCCGCCTTGCCCGCGAGCATGTCGCCGACAACGTCGAGGCCATCAACCGGCTGACGCCGGAGGAGGCTGCGCAGGTAATCGCGCGGCTGCCCGTCGAAGTGGCGATCGACATCCTCGATACCCGTGAACTGTGGTTCGGCGCGCCGATCGTCGAGGCGCTGCCGCGCCCGCTGGCGCTGACGCTGTTGACCGGCATGTCGGCCGACATGGCCGCCGACATCGTGCAGCTTCTGCCGGACGAGGTGCGAAGCCCCCTGATGCAGGGGCTGGATCCGGCGACCCGCGCCACGATCGAGAACCTGCTGACCTATCCGGAGAACACCGCCGGCAGCATCATGACGACGGAGTTCGTCAGCGTGCCCTCGACCTTCACCGTCGAGCAGACCCTGCAACACATCCGCCGCGTCGAGCGCACGCGCGAGACGGTCTACGCTATCTATGTGCTCGACCCGGTGAGCAACCGCCTCGTCACCGCGATCTCGCTGCGCCGCCTGATCGCCGGAGAGGCGAATGCCAACATCCTGTCGGTGGCGCACGGCCGCGAGACCATCACCACGCGGCCGCTCACCGACCGCGAGGAAGTGGCGCGGCTGATCTCGAAATACGACCTGCTGGCGATCCCGGTGGTGGACATGGCCGGGCACGTCATCGGCATCGTCACGGTGGACGACATCATCGACACCATCATCGAGGAGAACACCGAGGACGTGCAGAAGTTCGGCGGCATGGAAGCGACCGTCGATCACTACATGCAGGTCGGCCTGCCGCAGATGATCCGCAAGCGCGGCGGCTGGCTGTGCATCCTGTTCCTTGGCGAGATGCTGACCGCCAGCGCCATGCAGCATTACGAGGTCGAGCTGGAAAAGGCATTGGTGCTGACCCTGTTCATCCCGCTGATCATGAGTTCGGGCGGCAACTCCGGTTCGCAGGCGACCTCGCTGTTGATCCGCGCGCTAGCGCTGCGCGAGGTCAGGCTGCCGGACTGGTGGCGGGTGGCGCTGCGCGAACTGCCGACCGGGCTGATCCTCGGCGGCATCCTCGGCCTGATCGGGCTGACGCGCGTTGTGCTGTGGCAGAACCTCGGCCTCTACGACTATGGCGAGCATTGGCCGCTGGTCGGCCTGACGGTGGCGGCGGCGCTGGTCGGCGTGGTGACGTTCGGCTCGGTGGTCGGCTCGATGCTGCCGTTCGTGCTGCAGCGCGCCGGGTTCGACCCGGCCAGCGCCTCGGCACCGTTCGTCGCCACCCTGGTCGATGTCACCGGGCTGATGATCTATTTCAGCGTTGCGCTGGTGATCCTGCGCGGCACGCTGTTGTAGTTTCGGCTATCATTAGCGCATGTCTCGCGCACCGATTCGCATTCTGGGCATCGATCCGGGCCTGCGCCGCACCGGCTGGGGGGTGATCGATTCCGACGGCAACCGCCTGACGTTCGTCGGCTGCGGCTCGGTCGAGACCCGCGAGGGCGAGGCGCTGGCCGAACGGCTGCGCGCGATCCACGAGGGGCTGGCGCAAGTGCTGCGCGAGTTCGCGCCGCTCGAGGCGGCGGTCGAGCAGACCTTCGTCAACAAGGACGGCGTCGCCACCCTCAAGCTCGGGCAGGCGCGCGGCGTGGCGATGCTGGCGCCGGCGCTGGCCGGCATCAGCGTCGCCGAATATGCGCCGAACCAGATCAAGAAGACGGTGGTCGGCGCCGGTCACGCCGACAAGACGCAAGTGCAGGTGATGCTGAAGATTTTGCTGCCGAAGGCCGCACCGCGTTCGGCCGACGCCGCCGACGCGCTGGCCATCGCCATTACCCACGCCCACCATCGCGTGAGTGCGGCGCTGAAGCTGAAGGTGGCGGGATGATCGGTAAGCTCAAGGGCATCGTCGATTCCTACGGCGAGGACTACGTCATCCTCGACGTCGGTGGCGTCGGCTATCAGGTGCAGTGCGGCGCGCGCACCTTGCAGGCGCTGCCGTCGCCGGGCGAGGCCGCCGTGCTGTCGATCGAGACCTATGTGCGCGAGGACCAGATCCGGCTGTTCGGTTTCCGCAGCGACACCGAGCGCGAGTGGTTCCGCCTGTTGCAGACGGTGCAGGGCGTCGGCGCGCGCGTGGCGCTGTCGGTACTCGGCACGCTGTCGCCGTCCGACCTCGCCAACGCCGTCGCGCTGCGCGACAAGGCGCTCGTGGCGCGCTCGCCCGGCGTCGGGCCGAGGGTCGCCGAGCGCATCGTGACTGAGCTGAAGGACAAGGCGCCGGCGCTCGCCGATGTCGATCCGGCGGTGGTCAGGCTCTCCGGCGCGCTCGATGACGCGCGCGCGCCGAAGCCCGTGAGCGACGCGATCTCCGCGCTGGTCAATCTCGGCTACGGTCAGCCGCAGGCGGCCGCCGCCATCGCCGCTGCGACGCGCTCGGCCGGCGAGGGCGCCGAGACCGCGACGCTGATCCGCCTCGGCCTGAAGGAGCTGGCGAAGTGAGCGCGCCCCCCCGCCTGGTCACCCCGGAGCGCCGCAGCGACGACGTCGGCGACACCACGCTGCGCCCGCAGGCATTGGGCGATTTCGTCGGCCAGAGCCAAGCGCGCGCCAACTTGCAGATTTTCATCGACGCCGCCCGCAAGCGGAACGAGGCGCTCGACCATGTGCTGTTCGTCGGCCCTCCCGGTCTCGGCAAGACCACGCTGGCGCAGATCGTGGCGCGCGAGCTCGGCGTCGGTTTTCGCGCCACCTCCGGTCCCGTCATCGCCAAGGCCGGCGATCTCGCGGCACTGCTGACCAATCTCGAAGAGCGCGACGTGTTGTTCATCGACGAGATTCACCGCCTCAATCCGTCGGTCGAGGAGGTGCTGTATCCGGCGATGGAGGACTTTCAGCTCGATCTGATCATCGGCGAGGGCCCGGCGGCGCGCTCGGTCAAGATCGATCTGGCGAAATTCACGCTGGTCGGCGCCACGACGCGCGCCGGGCTGCTGGCCAATCCGCTGCGCGACCGGTTCGGCATTCCGGTGCGGCTCAATTTCTACACCGTCGAGGAACTGGAAAGCATCGTCACCCGCGGCGCGCGGCTGCTCGGCATTGGCATGACCGCCGACGGCGCCAACGAGATCGCGCGGCGCGCGCGCGGCACCCCGCGCATCGCCGGCCGGCTGTTGCGCCGCGTGCGCGATTTCGCCTCCGCCGCCGATGCCGCGGCCATCGACCGCGCCATCGCCGACCACGCGCTCGGCGCGCTGGAAGTGGACGGCGCCGGGCTCGATGCGATGGACCGCCGCTATCTCTCCACCATCGCGCTCAACTACGGCGGCGGCCCGGTCGGCGTCGAGACCATGGCGGCGGCGCTGTCGGAGCCGCGCGACGCCATCGAGGACATTATCGAGCCGTACCTGATCCAGTGCGGCTATCTGCAACGCACGCCGCGCGGGCGGCTGCTGACGCCGCATGCCTTCCGCCATCTCGGCCTCGCCGAGCCGGCCCGCGACCCGGCGCAGTTCGGGCTGTTCAACGGCGACGAGGACGGCGCCGCGGACTGACGCGCGTGTTTTGAGCCGATCGAAAGAAAAAACGCTCTTGGTCCCGGTTACGGCCTGGCCCGTCTGCCGGCTCTGCGGAAACGCCGGCGCGACGCGCCGCAATCATCCGGGGTCACGACGCCTCAGCTCCGTCAAGCGCTCCGCGTTGTCTTCGTCTTTCCGTGAGACCGTATTCGGGCCTTTCACCGCGTAGTGCAAGGCGCCAAGCGCAGCAGCCACGCCCATGATGGCCAGCCCGGCATACCTGGTCGCACCCTTCCAGATTTCCACGATGGGGCTGATGGTCGGATCGTTCGGCAGGTCGGCGTAAATCTCCGGCTTGTCCGCGTGGTGCAGAACGTACATCACATGGGTTCCGCCGACGCCGGGCGGATCGTAAAGGTCCGCATTGGCGTAGCCGCGCGATTTCAGGTCCTTGATGCGACCTTCTGCGTGCTGCTCCATCTCCTCCTTGGTGCCGAACACGATCGCATGCGTCGGGCAGGCTTTGGCGCATGCGGGCCCCTGGCCGACGGCAACGCGATCCGAGCACAGCGTGCATTTGTAAGCCGTGTGATCGGCCTCGGAGATGCGCGGGATGTCGAACGGGCAACCTTTGATGCAATAGCCGCAGCCGATGCAGTTCTCGTGCACAAAATCGACGATGCCGTTGGAATATTGCACGATGGCACCGGGGGCCGGACACGCCTTCAGGCAACCGGGATCCCCGCAATGCATGCAGCCATCCTTGCGGATCAACCATTCCAGGTTCTCGGTCTCCGGGTTGATCCATTCCGTGAACCGCATCAACGTGAACATCTGCGGCGTGAGATCCTCCGGGTTGTCGTAGACGCCCAGATTCTCCCCCACCGGCTGCCGCATGTCGTTCCACTCAAGACAGGCCGCCTGGCATGCCTTGCAGCCGATGCACTTCGACACATCGATGAGTTTTGCCACCGGCGTCAGTTGGCGCGCCGGCTTTGGCACCGACGAGGCCGAACGGCGAACCAGATCCTGCTGGCCGAAGGTCGCCGCGGGAGTGCCGGTCTTGGGATTCGGCCGTTGGAATTCGAAGGCCATGACTCCCTCCTTTAAGAGACGCCCTTCTTTAAGCGGCTCGCTCCTTTAAGCCACCGGCCCGGAAATGGGCTCGATATTGACGAGGAACGCCTTGAACTCCGGCGTTTCGATATTGGCGTCACCGACGAAAGGCGACAGCGAGTTGGGACCAAAGCCCTTCCTCGCCGCACCCATGAAGCCCCAATGCAGCGGAATGCCGACGACGTGCACGGCCTTGCCGTCGCACATCAACGGCATGATCCGCTTGGTCACCACGGCCTTGGCTTTGATCGAGCCGCGTTTCGACCAGACCCGAACCCAGCCGCCCAGCTTGATATTGCGCTCCTTGGCGAGCTGCTCGGAAATCTCGACGAAAAACTCCGGCTGAAGCGACGCATTGATCTGCGCGTGCTTGGTCCAGTAATGGAAGTGCTCCGTGAGGCGGTAGGACGTTGCGGCGTAAGGGAACTCCTCCGCATCGCCGAACTGCTTGAAATCGGCCTCGAACACCCGGGCCACCGGATTGCCGCGAACCCTTGGCGCCAGCACGTTGACGAGGGGCGATTCAAACGGCTCGTAATGCGCCGGGAACGGTCCGTCGCGCATCATGCCGCGCGTAAACAGGCGCGCGGTGCCCTCCGGGTTCATGATGAACGGCTGCACCTCGCCCGGCCTGGCGTCCGGCGCGATGTCCGGCACATCGTAGCCTGCCCATTTCGCGCCGTCCCACCACAGGAGCTTGCGGTCCGGGTCCCACGGATTGCCGTTCGCGTCCGCCGACGCGCGATTGTAGAGAACGCGCCGGTTGGCAGGCCACGAGAAAGCCCAGTTCGGGAACGTGCCCGCATCGCCGGAATCGGTGTTGTCGCGCCGCGCCATCTGGTTGCCGGCCTCGGTATAGGAGCCGGTAAAGATCCAGCATCCCGCTGCCGTCGTGCCGTCATCGCGAAGCGCGCCGAAGGTGGCGAGCTGCTTGCCCTTCTGCAGGACCGTTTTCGACGGATCGTTCGGGTCCGCCACGTCGGCGAGCACGTAGCCGTTGGCCTCCTTGGCGATCTCGTCGGCTCGCGGAGAGTTCGGGTCTTCGTAATTCCAGACGAGTTTCGTGATCGGGTCGGGAAACGCACCCCCTTCCTTCTCGTAGAGGGCTTTTAGGCGCTGGTGGATCTGCGCCATGATCCAGATGTCGTGCTTGGCTTCGCCGGGAGGGCTCCCGCCCGGCCAGTGCCATTGCAGCCAGCGCCCGGAATTGACCAGCGATCCTTCGTCCTCGGCGAAGCAGGTCGTCGGCAGCTCGATGACCTCGGTCTGGATGCTGGCCGGGTCGACGTCGTTATGCTCGCCGTGGTTCTGCCAGAAATGCGCGGTCTCCGTCTGCAACGGATCCATCACCACCAGGAATTTGAGCTTCGACAGCGCCGCGGTCACCTTTGCCCGGTTCGACAGCGCCAGCAGCGGGTTGAAGCCCTGGCAGACATAGCCGTTGACCTTGCCCTCGTGCATCAACTCGAAAATCCGCAGCATATCGTAGCCGGGCACGTCGAGCTTGGGCAGGTAGTCGTAGGCCCAGTCGTTTTGCGCGGTCGCTGCATCTCCCCACATGAATTTCTGGAAGCTGACGAAAAACTTCTTGTAGTTCTGCCAGTAGCTCGTCTGGCCCGGCCGCAGCGGCTTGAACTGGCGCGTCGAGATATAGGCGTCGAACGTTGCCTCCTTCTCCAGCGGAATCGTCAGATAGCCGGGAATGAGGTTCGACATCAGCCCGAGATCGGTCAGGCCCTGAATGTTGGAATGGCCGCGCAGCGCGTTCATGCCGCCGCCCCGCACGCCGATATTGCCGAGCACGAGCTGCAACATTGCCATCGCGCGGATGTTCTGCGCGCCTTTGGAATGCTGGGTCCAGCCGAGCGCGTACATCGAGGTCATCGTTTTGGTTTTCGACGAGCACTCGGAAACCATCTCCGCCACTTTGAGGAATTTTGCTTTCGGCGTGCCGCAGATGCGCTCCACCATCTCCGGCGTATAGATCGAAATGTGCTTCTTCAAAAGGCTCCAGACGCACCTCGGGTGCGCGAGCGTTTCGTCCGCCTGCACGTAGCCGTCGGCGCCGAGCTCGTAGTCCCAGCTCTCCCGATTGTAATCGCGCTTGATCTCGTCATAGCCGGTGAACAGGCCGTCCCTGTAATCGAAGCCCTCCTTGATGAGGTAAGGCGCATTGGTGAACGCCTTCACGTAATCCCACTGCACCTTGTCGTGCGAGATGCAGTAGTTGATGAGCCCGAGCAGGAAGGCGATATCGGTGCCCTGCCGGATCGGCGCATACAGGTCCGACACCGAGGCGGAGCGCGTGTAGCGCGGATCGACGACGATCAGCCGGGCGCCTCTGTTGGCTTTGGCCTCGGTCACCCATTTGAAGCCGCACGGGTGCGCCTCCGCGGCATTGCCGCCCATGATCACCACGAGGTCGGTGTTGTTGATATCCGTCCACGAGTTCGTCATCGCACCGCGACCGAACGTTGGGGCCAGACTGGCCACCGTCGGTCCGTGTCAGACGCGCGCCTGATTGTCGAAGGCGAGAATTCCGGCGCTTCGCACCACCTTGTAGGTCAGAAGCGCTGTTTCGTTGGTTGTCGCGGAGGCAGCCAGAAAGCCGGTGGTCAGCCACCGGTTGACCGTCTCGCCATCGCTGTTCCTGGCGATGAAGTTCTTGTCGCGATCGTCCTTCATCAACCGCACGATGCGATCCAGCGCAACGTCCCACGACACGCGTTCGAATGTGTCGGAGCCCGGCTTTCGTATGCGGGGATACTGCGTGCGGGTCTTCGCCTGGACCATATCGCGCAACGCCGCGCCCTTCGGACACAGCGTGCCGCGGTTGGTCGGATGATCGACGTCACCCTCGATATGGGTGATCTCGGCTTTCTCGCCTTTCGAGAGATCTCCCCGGGCGTAGATGATGATGCCGCAGGCGACCGAGCAATAGGTGCAAGTGTTGCGTGCCTCCGTGGTACCCAGCAACTTGAAGGGCCGTATCGCCGCCGCGTGGGCGGTTTCGGCCTCGCCGAATCCAAGTGCGCCGATCGCCGTCATCGCGACGCCGCCGCTGGCGCATTGAATGAATTGCCGGCGCGAGAGCTGCATGTTCATGGCCAGCACCTTTCAGATCTTGGCGCGAAATCATGGAAACCTTTGGGCGATGCAAGCGTTCGGAGCGGGCCAATAACATCACCGTGATGCCGAAGGTGGGACTTCGGGTATCCCGGCGGTGGTGGCCTCATCGACCTGTTGCATAGGAACGATCCGACGCGTCGAACTGTTGACTGCCGAGTTGCTTGTTCTGTCTCCCGCGAGGAGGGCGCAATGAGAGCGCGCAGTCTTCTGTCTTTGACAACCGCGTTGCTTCTGCTGTGCGGGGCACCGTCTCTTGCACAGAACGATGGCTCCGACACCGCGCCGGAGCACAAAGGAAATACCGGCTGGACCGGAGGCGCGCAGGATCACCCGAGTCAAACCGACGAGCGGAGCGGGGAGGCGGGCAACGACGCGCAAGGCAGGGGGCAATCCCAACGAGACGCCGAGTCCGCGGCCGGCCAGCCTTCAACCGCGACAGGCGTCGATCTCAATGGTTCGCCGCGGCGATTTCCGGCCGACAAGACCCCGGAGTAGACAAGAGGCAACGAGGGATAGCCGGATCGGTCTCCAACAGCCGCCGAACCGCGGATTTGTCGCGCAACGCTGTGAAGCGCCATAAGCGTGTTGCGCGCCAGTCGGCGCGTGCGGGTTTGACACCATGTGCAAGCTGGATAATGTGGCTCAGAGCACCACGTGCCAGCGTAAAATACCTGCCAGCGCAAAAAGGATGTCGCGGGTGAGCGAGCGAGAGAAGCGTGTGATTCTCGGCCGCCGGACGCCCCGCCTCGATCTGGAAATTCTGATCGCGATCGGCCTGATCTGCGGGATCGCCGTTTTCGCTCTCGCGCGCATCGACGATTACGGCATCACCACCGACGAATGGAACGCCGACGCGTACGGAGCCAAGGCGATCGCCTGGTATCGCAGCGGCTTTACCGACCGGGCGATGTTCACCGACGTCGAGGACACGCTGTGGTATTATGGCCCGTGGTTTCACATGCTGGTCAGCGCCGTGCAATCGCTGGGCCTCGGCGAGCACTGGAACGTCCGGCATGCGATGACATTCCTGTGCGGCCTCGGCGGCATTGCCTTGCTGCTGCCGATAGGGCGCCTCGCGATCGGACGCTGGGCCGGGCTGACGGGGATCGTGCTCTGCCTCACGACCGGCTACCTTTACGGCAGCCTGTTCTCCACGCCGATCGACGTGCCGTTCCTGTTCGCGATGACCGCCGCGCTGGCCGGCATCATGCTGATGGCAGATCGGCCGGTGCCGTCCTGGGGCGCAAGCATCTCGGCCGGGCTGCTGACGGGGCTGGCGATCGCCACCCGCTCGTCGGGCTTCATCGCGCAGGCTTATCTCGTCGGGGCGATGGTTTTGTGCGCGATCCGGGTTGTCACCACGCGGCAGCATTGGCGATCTGACCTCGGCCGGATCGCGCTGCGGACCGCCGGCGCGCTGGCGGCCGGCTGGCTGGCCGCGTTCTGCCTGTGGCCGTGGTTGCAGATCGGCAATCCGGTCTCGCAGTTCGTGGAGGCGTTCAGCTATTTCGCCAACCATCCGTCGTCCTGGACCCTGCTGCACTGGGGCCAGACGGTCATGACCAATGATCTGCCCTGGCATTACGTGCCGGGTCAGTTGGCCGCGCGATTGCCATTGGTGTTCATCGGGCTGATCGTAGTGGCGATCGTCCTCGGCCTCTGGATGGTCATTGTGCACTGGGACTGGCGTGGCTTGCGCGACCGTCAGTCGCGGACCCGCGCCATCGCTGCGCTTGTCACCCGCGAGCGACGGCAGATGGCGATCCTTTGCGCTGCCACGCTCCTGCCGATCGTGTTCGTGATCGTCGCGGGCTCGACGCTTTATAACGGCCTGCGCCACCTCCTCTTCGTTATTCCGCTTCTTGCCCTGTTCGCTGCCGCCGGCTTCGTGTGGCTTCTGCCCTGGCTGTGCAGGCTGCCGATCCTGACCGCGGGTGCCGTGTCCGCCTATATCGGTTGGCAGGCCGCAACCCTGTCGGTGCTGCATCCGCTCGAATACATCGCCTTCAATACGCTCGCAGGAGGCGTGCACGGAGCCTACAACCGCTTCAATATGGACTACTGGGCGGCGGCTGCGACCATCGCGCTGCGCCGGCTGGAGGATCGCGTCGCGCTTGAAGTGCCGTCGGACGCCCCGCCGCCGAAGCTGCTCGTCTGCATGCCCTGGCGCGAGTGGTTGACGGCGAGCATGTATCGCCGGCCCTGGCGGCTCACGCTGAAGGCAGCCGAGGCCGACTACATTATCGCGACGGAGCCGCAACCCGGCTGCGCCGCTGGTCAGCCGGTTGTTCTGATCGATGAGGTCAAGCGGTATGACCGCGCATTCGCATGGACCTACGCGCGTCGCCCTGGAGCCGCGGCACTGTCGGCGGCGCCGCGCCCCTGACATCGTTCGTCCGCACGAAGGCATTCGCGAGCGCTACGTGACGGGCGAGCCTGGTGATGGTCTCCTGCTGGCGAAGCAGCTTGAGGTGCAGGCTGAGCAGCAGGTTCAGGCTGATGCAGACCCACAGATACATGATGAGATCCGCCCCCCGGCCAATGCCGAGCATGCCGGCGATCTCGGTCGTGTGCGCCGGAGCCCAGACCAGATAGAGCCCGCCCGTCGCGGCCGTCAGCGACAGCCAGGCAACGAGCGGTGAACGGCGCAACTGCGTCCAGCCGTGCAACAGAACGGCGCCAAGCAGAACAGACAGAACCAACTGGACGATCATCGATGCAGCTTTCTGGCGAACAGATCGAGCAGGATCATGACGGCATCGCTGGCGCGCTGTCCCTTGGCCAGCGAATACTCGGTGTAGTCGATGGTGACCGGCACCTCGACGTAAGGCAGCCCGCTGCGCGCGACCTCCGAAAGGATCTCGGAGGCGTGCGCCATGCGGTCCTGTCGCAGATCGAGCGCCGCCGCGCCGCGCCGGGTGAAGGCGCGCAGACCGTTGTGCGTATCGGTCAGCCGCAGGCCGGTGGTGAACGCGGTGAAGATCGTCGCGGCGCGCAGGAGCAGGCGCCGCAGCAGCGGGACGCGTTGCTGGCCTGCGAGAAACCGGCTTCCCAGCGCATAGTCCGACCGGGTCGACTTCAGCGTGGCGATCAGCCGGGCAATGTCCGACGCGCGATGCTGGCCGTCGCTGTCGAAGGTGACGATGGTATCCGCGCCCTGAGCTAACGCGAAAGCGATGCCGGTTGCCAGCGCGGCACCTTGCCCGAGATTGACCGGATGGCTGACGACCGCATCCGCCAACCCCTCGGCAATCTGGCGTGTTCTGTCGCGCGAGCCGTCATCGACGACGACGACCCGATAGCCGTACGCGATCAGCCGGGTGAGGACGCCCGCAATGGTTCGCTCCTCGTTGAAGGCCGGACAAACGATCCACACCGTATCGGACGAGATAACGCGCATGCTCCTCAACGAAGAGGCCGCGCCAAAGTTTCCTCAGCCGATCACGAAAAACAGCCCGCACAGGATCAGGAACAATCCGACGAACAGCCGCAGCGGAAGCGGCTCGCCAAAGAAAAGCCCGCCGAGCAGCGGGGTGATCGCGAACGCGATGGCGACGAACGGGTAGGCGCGGGAGAGCGAGGTGAAACTCAAGACCCACACCCACAGCAGCGCCAGCGCGGCGTAAAGGATTACCGCGGCGATGAAGAAGCCATTTTGCGCGAGGCCGAACAGGCGGTCCCCGGTGGTTCCCGCGCTTGCGGCGTAGCGCAAGGCGGCGCTCTTGAACAGAAGCTGCCCCGCCGCCATGCCGCCGGCGTAGAGCAGCAACAGTGCGATCTGCGAGGCCGACAGCCGCTCGGTCATTCAATGCTCCTTCCGCAGCACCACCCGCATCGCGTCGAACAGGTTGATCGGAATGCCAACGCCGCTCGCATTGGCGGCCGGTGTCGCGCGCAATCCGAGCATGCGGCGCAACTGAAATTCGATCAGCGACAGCGGCACGACTTTGCCGGGATGGCTGAAATGCGTCAATGTCAGCCCGCAGCGCTCGCCCATCGCGCGAATACTGTCGCGCGTGAAGAACCACAGATGCTGCGGCGGCGTCATGAGGCGCCACTTCGGACCCATCAGCCGCGCCGCCAGCGATCCGAAGTCGCCGGTGGTGATGGTGACGATACCGCCAGGCTTCAAATGCCGCGCCGCCAGCGCGAGCACCTGCTGCGGCTCTGGAAGATGCTCGATGACGTCGAGCAGGGTGACGACGTCGAACGGCCCGAGCCGGGCCATCGTGGCCTCATCGGCGACACCGGAGTGCACGTCGAGACCGGTCGCGCGGCAATGCGCGGCGGCGTCCTCGGCGAGTTCGATGCCGCTCACCTCGTAGTAGGGTTTTGCCTCCTGCAGGAAGAAGCCGTAGGCGCAGCCGATGTCGATGAGCCGCCCGCTCGCCACCTGGGAGCGGATGAAGGCGACGGTGCGGGCGAACTCGCGGCGCAGTACCGGCTCGGCCCCGAGATAGTCGGCGTAGCCGTCGCTGTGCCCGCCATTGAAGTAATTGGCCGTATAGTAGTCGGTCGGCTCGAACCCGCCCGGCTCGGCGTAGCCGAGGCCGCACGAGACGCATTGCCGGATCGGGCAGCCGTTCACGACGAAGCGGTCGCGAACGGCCTGCTCGCGGCCGCAGGCGGCGCATGGGGTTTTGGTCGCGGGTGGAACATTCATCGGGAACCCAACTCGCGCGCGCGACCGGAAGTTCCATGCCGTCCGCGCCTTCGCGGAACGCAATCCCTGCCTCGCCGGTTGGGACATCAACTGTGGAGTCGCATTTTGCGGTCGGATGATTGTTTCTCCGTTGCGAGCCGTCCGGGGGACTGACCATGGGGTCGCATGCCCGGCAGTTTGGCCCGCGTATCGATGCGCACGGCGTGACATTTCGGCTCTGGGCCCCGGCCGCACGGTCCGTCGATCTGCTCCTTGGCGACGAAACCCGCCCGATGAAACAGCGCGGCGGATGGTACGAGTTGTCATGCGCCGGAGGCCGGTCCGGTCTCCTGTACCGGTTTCGTATCGACGGCGAGATCGAGGTGCCCGATCCCGCCTCGCGCTTCCAGCCTCAGGATGTGCATGGTCCGAGTCTTGTCACCGACGACGCGTTCGATTGGACATGCGCGGAATGGCGAGGGCGGCCATGGCATGAGGCCGCGTTTCTGGAACTGCATGTCGGCACCTTTACGCCGCAAGGCACGTTCCGGGCAGCAATCGACAGGCTGGCCTCGATCGCCGACATGGGATTCACCGCGATCGAGCTGATGCCGGTCGCGGATTTTCCGGGCCGCTGGAATTGGGGATACGACGGCGTGCTGCTGTTCGCGCCGGATCGTTGCTACGGCACCCCGCAGGATCTCAAAGCGCTGATCGATGCGGCGCACGGCCACGGCCTGATGGTGTTTCTCGACGTCGTCTACAACCACTTCGGACCGGAAGGAAATTATCTCGGCCGCTATGCGCCCGCGTTCTTCATGAGCGCGGGGACGCCGTGGGGCGAGGCCATCGATTATCGGGTGCCCGAGGTTCGGCGGTTCGCGGTGGAGAATGCGCTCTACTGGCTGGAGGACTTTCGCTTCGACGGGCTCAGGCTCGACGCGGTCCACGCCATTGTCGAGCCGGGCCGCACCCTGCTGCTGCAGGACCTCGACGAGGCAGCCGGTACGCTGGCGGAGGAGACCGGGCGCCACATCCATCTCGTTCTGGAGAACGACGACAATTGCGCCCGCCTGCTCGATCCGCAGGCAAAGGCCCGCACCTGCATTCGCGCGCAATGGAACGACGACTATCATCACGCCTGGCATGTCGCGTTGACGGGCGAGAGCAAAGGCTACTACCGCGACTATCCCGAACCGAGGGCACTGGTGGCGCGCGCGCTGGCGGAGGGGTTCGTCTACCAGGGCGAGCCGTCGGCTCATCGCGGCGGCATCGCGCGCGGCGAACGAAGCCGGCACCTGCCGCCCACCGCTTTCGTCAACTTTTTGCAGAACCACGACCAGATCGGCAACCGCGCCCGCGGCGAGCGCCTCGCCGAGCTGGCGCCTCCCGAGGCGCTGGCGGCTGCGCTCGCGATCACGTTGCTGGCGCCGTCGCCGCCGCTCCTGTTCATGGGCGACGAGTGGGGCACGCGGCGGCGGTTTCCTTTTTTCTGCGACTTCCACGGCGAACTGGCCGAAGCGGTCCGGCAAGGCCGCCGCAAGGAGTTTGCCGAGGCTTATGCCGATTCAGGCGACGGGATTCCCGATCCGCTCCTGGAATCCACGGTGGCGCAAACGCGTCTCGACTGGTCGGAGGCCGCCGAACCACCTCACCAAGAAAGGCTCGATCTCGTGCGGCGGCTGCTTCAGGCGCGGCGGCGCTGGATCGTGCCGCTTCTGCCGTCTCTCAAGCCCGGCGACGCGGCCTCCGTCTGGCAGGGCGACCTGTTGAATGCGTCCTGGGGATTGAACGACGGACGGCGGCTGTCGCTCGTCGCCAACTTCAGCGGCGGGCCGCAGATCGCCCGCGCCGCGCGCGGCGTCACGATCTGGGGCGAGGGCGCCGACAGGCTCGCACCATGGTCGGTGCGCGCCACGCTGGAGCCGGCCTGATGGCGGTCGGTCTGCCCGGCGCCACCTACCGCCTGCAACTCAGCAGGGATTTTGGCTTCGACCAGGCGAGACGCCTCGTGCCGTATCTCAAGGCTCTGGGCATCTCCCACCTTTATGCCTCGCCCTTTCTGAAGGCGCGCGCCGGCAGCAGGCACGGCTACGATGTCGTGGACCATGCCGCGCTGAACCCGGAATTCGGCGGCGAGCCCGCGTTTCTGCGCCTGAGCGACGCCCTGCATGCGGCTGGGCTGGGCCTGATCCTGGATTTCGTCCCCAATCATATGGGCATCGGCTACGCGGACAACGTCTGGTGGCTCGACGTGCTGGAATGGGGCCGGCAATCGCCTTACGCGCGGGTCTTCGACATCAGTTGGGAGCTGTTGCCCTATCGGCACGGCGGCGGGGTGCTGCTGCCCGTGCTCGGCCGGCCTTATGGCGAGGCGCTCACCAAGGGCGAGATCGTCCTGCGCTACGATGCGGAGCACGGCACCTTCTCCGCCTGGTATTTCGATCACCGTTTTCCGATCACGCCGCACCGCTATGGCGACATCGTTCGCACCGTGGTGGCTGCGGCCGGGGCCGCTGCGACGGCGACCGGCCGCGCCCTGATCGAACTCGCCGACGCTTACCCGGCTCCCAATTCGCCGACCTACGGACAGGCGCCGGCTTACAAGAAGCAACTCACCGCCATCGAAGGAGCGGCCGCGGTCATCGCGCGCGGTCTGGAAGCCTATCGTGCCGACCATGACAACGGACGGCACGCCCTGCATTGGCTGCTCGAGCGCCAGAACTATCGTCTCGCGTCGTGGCGCGTTGCGGTGTCCGGCATCAACTATCGGCGCTTTTTCGACGTCAACGATCTGGCCGGCGTGCGCGTCGAGGACATTCATACCTTCCGCATGGTGCATGCCCTCGTGCGCCGCCTGATCGCCGAAGGCCGACTGCAGGGGCTGCGGATCGACCACATCGACGGCTTGCGCGATCCTCACCAGTATGCGCGGCGGCTGAGGCACATGATCCGCAGCCTGCGCGGGGCCGAGGCCGCGTCGTTTCACGTCACCGTCGAGAAGATCCTTGGCGAAGGTGAGAAGCTGCCGACGTTTCCCGGTGTGCATGGCACCACCGGCTATGAATGGCTCAATCTGTTGTCCCGGCTGCTGCTCGATGGGCGGGGTCTGCCTGCGCTCGATGAAACGTGGCGGCGCTTCAGCGGCGAGCCGCGGGACTTTTCCGCGATCCTTGCGGAGGCCAAGGAGCGCGTGCTCGACACCATCCTGGCCAGCGATTTCACCACTCTCGCGCAGCTTCTCGCACGCATCGCGGCGGGGCACTACAGTACGCGCGACTATACGCCGGATCGGCTCAGCGCCGCGTTGCGGCTTTATGTGGTGGCGTTTCCGGTCTATCGCAGCTACGTCACGTCGGCCGATGCCTCGCCGGCCGACCGGGAGATCATCGGGCGAGCGATCGCCGCAGCACGCCGGCGCTGGCCGGGGCCGGACCTCGACATTTTCGATTTCCTGTACGCCGCCATGACGCTCGATCTTCTCACGGACGGGCGCGCCTACAGCCGGCGCCGGGTGCAGGACTTCGCGCTGCGGCTTCAGCAGTTCACTGGTCCGCTGATGGCGAAGTCGCTCGAAGATACCGCCTTCTATCGCTACCACCGGCTCCTTGCGCTCAACGAAGTCGGCAACGATCCATCTTGCGGCGGCATCGACAGCGACAGCTTTCATGCCGCCATGCGCACGCGCGCGACAACGGCTCCGGCCGGGCTCACCGCGACCGCCACGCATGATACCAAGCGGGGCGAGGATGCCCGCATGCGCATCCTTGCGCTGGCCGAGTTGGCCGACGACTGGGCCGGCGCCGTGGAGCAATGGCGCGACATGAACGACGGCTTGCGGTCCACGCCGGGTGCGCCGTCCGCGGCGCACGAGTACATGCTTTATCAGACGCTGATCGGAGCGTGGCCGCTGGAGGGGACCAGCCCGGAGTTGACCCGCCGCCTTTGCGCCTACGCGATCAAGGCGGCGCGCGAGGGCAAGCAGCAGACGAGCTGGATCAACGTCGATGCCGGCTACGAGCGCGCGCTCGAGGCGTTCGTCGCAGCCATGCTCGATCCGGAGCGCTCAAGCCCGTTTCTTCAGTCCTTCGCACGCTTCGCCTCGCGTACCGCACTGCTCGGCGCGCTCAACAGCCTGAGCCAGCTCGGGCTCAAGGCGATGCTGCCGGGCATTCCGGACTTTTATCAGGGGACCGAGCTGTGGGACCTTTCGCTGGTCGATCCGGACAACCGGCGGCCGGTGGATTTCGAGGCGCGCCGGCGCATGATGGAGGGCGGCGCGCTGCAAGCTCCGTGGTCCACGCTGGCGGACGCGTGGCCGAACGGCGCGATCAAGTTCGCACTGACGTCGCGGCTGCTGGCGATCCGTGCTGCGTTGCGGGAAATGTTTCTCGAGGGCGAGTACGAGCCGCTTGCGGTGCAGGGCGAGGACCGCGCGCATGTCATCGCCTTTGCGCGCCGCCATCGCGGCGAAGCGGTCATCGTCATGGCCGGCCGCCACTTTTCCGAATCCTCCAATGGCGGACGGGTGTGGCCGCGCGGCGGGTTCGATGCACGTATCGTGTCCCAGGGTGGCGAGTTCTTCGACCTGCTCACACCGACCGATGCAGGTCCGGTCACGCTGGATGCAAGAGTCCTTCTCGATACGCTACCGGTGGCTGTTGTTTCCTCGCGCCCGCTCTGACTATCTCCGTTATCGTCCGGAACGCCGCTGACTTGAGAGTTCAGCCGGAAACCAACGTGAACCTCAATATTTCGGTCGGTACGCGCGTTCCGAGGACGGTGCACTTCCATCCTCTTCCGACCGAGATCATAATCGTCTACCCGGACTGGCGCGGCTATGAGTTCTTTCTTGTCGGCGACCAGATCGTTGTCGTCGATCCGCGGACGTTTGAAATTGTAGCCGTTCTGGACGTGTAAAGCGATGTGGCTCGGCGACCCGGTCGCTGAGCCACCCGCGATCCATAAGTCGCGATTGACGCTTGCTGAGGACGATATCCTTGTGCAAGAGAACGAGCCCCTGAAGCGCAATAGACAACAGGACTCCTCTTGTGACAGCCTCTCTCGATGGTGAAATCCGCGACGGCCGCCATCACATGCAGGTGCGGGTTTATTACGAGGACACCGACTTCACCGGCATCGTCTATCACGCCAACTACCTGCGCTTCATGGAGCGCGGCCGCACCAACTATCTGCGCCTGCTCGGCGCCAACCATCGCGACCTGTTCGTGGAGACCGAAAGCGAGGCGCCGGGTTTCGCCTTCGTGGTGCGCTCGATGACGCTCGACTACCTCAAGCCCGCGCGCATGGACGACATCCTCGACATCGTCACCGCGCCGGCGCAGGTGAAGGGCGCCTCGATCACGCTGGATCAGGAGGTGCGGCGCGGCGCCGAGGTGCTGGTCACGGCCAGCGTGCGGGTGGCGTTCGTCTCCGGCGGCCGCGCCCGGCCGATCCCGAAGCCGCTGCGGCTGGCCATGGCCGCCGACCGCTCCCGTATCTGAGCGCGGATGACGCGGCCGCGCGATTGATGTAAGACCTTTTCACATGAGTTGGGGCAAACATCGCGGCGGGCCGTCGCGCGGTTATCATCACGGCAACCTCAAGGAAGCCTTGGTGCAGGCGGCGCTCGACCTGATCGCGCAGAAGGGGCCGGCCGGTTTTACTTTCGCCGAAGCCGCGCGCTCGGCAGGCGTCAGCCCGGCCGCGCCATACCGGCATTTCCGCGACCGCGACGACCTTCTGGCCAGCATCGCCGAGCGCGGCTTCGAGCAGTTCGAGGCGCGGCTTTCGGCGGCATGGGACGACGGCCGTCCCGATACCGCGACGGCCTTCGAGCGGCTTGGCCGGGCCTATCTCGCTTTTGCCCGCGACGAGCCGGCGTCCTATTCGGCGATGTTCGAATCCGGCCTGTCGCCAACGGCGCATCCGGGCCTGGCGCTGGCCGGCGAGCGGGCTTTTGCGGTGATCCGCGCCGCCGCCGAGCGGCTCGCGGCA
>Ga0207868_1000597_pt1 | contig 35359 bp, 38 predicted proteins | sample Passage237B_FD_187370 | JGI IMG/M metagenome (GOLD analysis project Ga0207868, IMG submission 187370) | Cellulose adapted compost microbial communities from Newby Island Compost Facility, Milpitas, CA, USA - Passage2 37B (SPAdes) (version 3) ... | reverse complement strand
CGTGCCATAGGCGGCGACCCTCAGATCGTATTTGGACCGGCGCTCGCCGGATCCGAGCGCGGTGGTGCCGTCATCGCCGGTGCGGGTGTAGATCTTGTTGAGGACGACCATCGCAATCTCGCTTTCTGGGCATGCGCCTACCCGACATGGAATTCAGGCATCCTCACCTGAGTTACCGGCCGGACAGCCAGAGCGCCAGCATGATGAACACCAGCGCCACGAACTGCAGCGCCACGCGCGCCTGCATCAGCTTGTTGGACGTGTTGGCGGAACCTCCGCGCATCATGTTGATCAGGCCACGAATCAGCACGATCACCACGCCGACCATCACCAGCACAGCGATCATGTTTACGGCGGTGTTCATGGAGCTTCTCGCGTTCTGGGGACGGCGCGGACCATAAAAGCTAGCGCAGGGCGGGCATGATGGCGAGGCGCACACCTTTCAGCATGCGCAGTCCTTGCCATACCGGGCCAAGCCTTCACATATTCGATCCCGGGAAACAATCGGCCAGGGAGGCCATGCGCAGAATTGTCGCCATGAGGCGCGTGCTGGGGGACGCCTTCGGTCATTTCGACGCTGACGACGGCTGGTCGATGGCGAGTCACCTCGCCATCTCGGCGTTGATGGCCCTGTTTCCGTTCCTGATCTTTGCCACCGCACTGGCGAGCTTCCTCGGCGCCAAGGCCTTCGCAGACACGGCCGTGCACCTGGTCTTCGATACCTGGCCGCAGCAGATCGCCGAGCCGATCGCCGCCGAGGTGGTCGCCGTGCTGACGATACCGCGCGGCGACTTCCTGACGCTGTCGGTGGTGATTGCCGCCATCTTCGCCTCGAACGGCATCGAGGCGCTGCGCGTCTCGCTCAACCGCGCCTACCGGGTAGCCGAAGACCGCTCCTTCATCTACCGGCGGCTGCAGAGCCTGCTGTTCGTGTTCGTGGCGACGCTGTCCTTCCTGGCGATCTCGGTGCTGCTGGTGCTGGCGCCGCTGATCGGCCACATCGCGGTGGGGGCGATGCCCTGGCTCGAGCCCTACATGGGGACGATCACGCTGTGGCGCTACATCATCGCCTCGTCGGTGCTGCTCATCGGGCTGGTGATCGTGCATCTGTGGCTGCCGGCCGGGCGCCGAACGCTCACCGAAATCGCGCCGGGCATCATCTTCACCATCGCCGCATGGTTCACCGGCTCGACGCTGTTTGCGGCCTATCTCGAACGCTTTTCCTCCTACACGGCGACCTATGCGGGGCTCGCCTCGATCATGATCGCGGTGGTGTTCCTCTACATCGTGTCGGCGATCTTCATTCTGGGCGGCGAACTCAACGCGGCGATCAAGCGCTACGCGGAGGCGCGCGCCAGGGTTGCCGGCTGAGCAGGAGGCACCGGAAGCCCTGCACCTCGCCGGCACGCGGCAAGCAAAGGATAAGGTTTTCGTGGCATCATGGCCTGATCGGGCCGCGGGCGGTTGCGTCCGCGCGGGAAGCGGAGACCCGGGATGCTGTGGAACATCGACGCCGGCTGGTTCATCATGGCGTTCGGAACGGTGGCCGGCGTGTCCTACATGCTGTCGCTGATGATGGAGTCCTCGATCGGCAAGGAGGGCTACGGCCCGTTCCTCAATGCGACCTTCATCACCGGCGGCTTCTTCCTCGCCATACTCGGCGCCAACTTCCAGGGCATCAACCTGTCCGACCTGAAATGGGCACTGGTCTATGGCGGCGCCGGCGCCTTCGGGCTGTTGTTCCTCATGCTTCTGCTGCGCGCGGCCGTGATGCGGCTGCAGTAGCGCGGGGGACGCGATCGGCGGGCTTCAGCCCGGCCGCACCAGCGTCGTCAGCATCATCGCGGCGAGCGCCACGACCGCGATCTTCCAGAAGTCGGCGCGCTTGCGAAATCCCGGCAGGCCGAGCGGCTTGATGATCTGGATCAGCATCGCCGCGAGCAGCACCAGCGCGATCACCTTGGCCATGTCGCATCTCCTCCTGGTGCGGGCGCCGAATCCGTCGTTCGAAATCCCTGACTAATCGAGCGAGACCGCGCGCGAAAGGCCGCCCCGGCTCAAGCACCTGCGACGATGGTGTTGTGGACAGCCTCCCGCGCTTGGCCATAATCGAGCCGGGAGAGTTCAGGAGGAGATGCGATGCCGTCGCGCCATCATGAGACCTATGCCCGCTGGCAGGCCGATCCGGAAGGCTTCTGGGCCGATGCCGCGAAGGCAATCGACTGGACGAAACCCTGGGACAAGGTGTTTGACGCCGGGGCCGGCATCTATGGCCGGTGGTATGTCGGGGCCGAGTGCAACACCTGCTTCAACGCCGTCGACAGGCACGTCGAGGGCGGCCGCGCCGACCAACCCGCACTGATCTACGACAGCCCGGTCACCGGGACGCAGCGCAAGTTCACCTATGCCGAGCTGAAGGCCGAGGTGGTGGCGCTCGCTGCCGTGCTGCAGGACATGGGCGTCGGCAAGGGCGATCGCGTGATCATCTACATGCCGATGGTGCCGGAGGCGCTGTTCGCCATGCTCGCCTGCGCGCGGCTCGGCGCGATCCACTCGGTGGTGTTCGGCGGGTTCGCCTCGAAGGAACTCGCCACGCGCATCGACGACGCGCAGCCGAAGGTGATCGTGTCAGCCTCCTGCGGCATCGAGCCGGGCCGCACGGTGGCCTACAAGCCGCTGCTCGACGGAGCGATCGAGCTTGCCCGCCACAAGCCGGAGCAATGCCTGATCGTGCAACGGCCGCAGCAGACCTGCGAACTCACGCCCGGGCGCGATCTCGACCTCGGCGAAAAGGTCGCGGCCGCGAAAGCGGCGGGTCGGGACGTGCCCTGCGTGACGGTCAAGGCGACCGACCCGCTCTACATCCTCTACACCTCGGGCACGACGGGGCAGCCAAAGGGCGTGGTGCGCGACAATGGCGGCCACATGGTCATGCTCGAATGGTCGATGTGGAACCAGTTCGGGGTGAAGCCGGGCGAGGTGTTCTGGGCGGGTTCGGACGTGGGCTGGGTGGTCGGCCATTCCTACATCGTCTACGCGCCGCTGCTGCACGGCTGCACGACCGTGCTGTTCGAGGGCAAGCCGGTCGGAACGCCCGATGCCGGCACGTTCTGGCGCGTGATCGCCGAACACGGCGTGGTCGCGCTGTTCACCGCGCCGACCGCCTTCCGCGCGATCAAGAAGGAAGACCCGCAGGGCGAACACATCAAGAGATACGACCTGTCGAAGTTCCGAACGTTGTTCCTGGCCGGCGAGCGGGCCGATCCCGAGACGGTCAAATGGGCCGAGCAGAAACTGGGCGTGCCGGTCATCGACCACTGGTGGCAGACCGAAACCGGCGCGCCGATCACCAACAACCCGGTCGGGCTGGGGATGCTGCCGGTCAAATACGGCTCGCCCGGCGTGCCGATGCCTGGCTACGGCGTCGAGGTGGTCTCCGACGACGGCCATCCGGTGAAGCCGGGCACGCTGGGCAACGTCGTGGTCAGACTGCCGCTGCCGCCCGGTGCGCTGCCGACGCTCTGGAACGCCGACAAGCGGTTCCGCGAAGCCTATCTCGACCAGTTCCCCGGCTACTACAAGACGGCGGACGCCGGCTACATCGACGACGACGGCTACCTCTTCATCATGGCCCGGACGGACGACATCATCAATGTCGCCGGCCACCGGCTCTCGACCGGCGCCATGGAGGAAGTGCTGGCGCAGCATCCGCAGGTCGCCGAATGCGCCGTCGTCGGCATTGCCGATGCGCTGAAGGGCCAGGTGCCGGTCGGCTTCGTGGTGCTGAACGCCGGCGTCGACAGGCCGCCGTCCGAGATCGAGAAGGAAGCCGTCGCGCTGGTGCGCGAGAAGATCGGCCCCGTCGCCTCGTTCCGCACCGCGATCACCGTCAAGCGGCTGCCCAAGACGCGCTCGGGCAAGATCCTGCGCGGCACCATGCAGAAGATCGCCGACAAGGAAGCCTGGACGATGCCGGCCACCATCGACGACCCGGCCATCCTCAACGAGATCGAAGCCGCCCTGAACGAGAGGGGGATCGGGGTCTAGGGGGCGTCGTCTCGCGGACGCACCTACCCCCCACCCCTCCCCACAAGGGGGAGGGGAATCGGGGGGCTTGCTGCAGCATCCACAGCCAATTCTCCCAGCCCGTCCGCTCCTGACAGGAGGCTGTCCGGAGACCTGTGCGATACTGCCGTCTCAACGACGAGAGGAGATTTCGCCATGGCTTACCTCGGCCTTTTCGCATACGGCGCCCGCCTCGCGCGTGCATGGTGGCGGCGGCGCGCCGCCCGCCGCACCCGGATGATCATCGAGGACCTGCCTGCGAGCATTCGCAAGGACATAGGCTGGCCGAACGGATATCCGGGCGACAGGGACTTCGACCCGTTTGCCGGCCGGACGGCCGGCAATTGACGCGCCGTTCCCCCGCGCCTCCCTGCCAGCGCCCGCCGGTCGCCACTCCTGACATGATGTTGTCAGGAGTGGCGTGGCATGATTGCATGATGCCGCCGCACCCGGCGGCTTTGCCGTTCATGCAACCCAGCCCGGGGGAAAGCCATGCGCCGCGCCGACCGCCTGTTCCAGATCGTCCAGCAACTGCGCGGAGGCCGGCTGGTGACGGCGCGCATGCTGGGCGAGCGGCTGGAAGTCTCCGAACGCACCATCTACCGCGACATCGCCGACCTGCAGGCCTCGGGCGTGCCGATCGATGGGGAAGCCGGCGTCGGCTACATGATGCGGGAAGGCTACGACCTTCCCCCGCTCATGTTCACGCGTGACGAGATCGTCGCGCTCGTCGCCGGCGCGCGCATGGTGCGCGCCTTCGGCGGGGCGCAGATGGCGCGCGCGGCCGAAGAGGCGCTGGTCAAGATCGGGGCGGTGCTGCCCGAACCCGAGAAGGCGCGGATCGCCGCCACGCAGATCCACATGCCGCTGTGGGTCGTCTCCGACAACGACCGCGCGACGCTCGACCGGCTGGAACGCGCGGTCGAGTCGCGCGACGTGCTCGCCTTCCGCTACGCCGACGAAACGGGCAAGGAGACCGAGCGCTGCGCTCGCCCGCTCGGCCTGTGGTTCTGGGGAAAGGTCTGGACGCTGGTCGCCTGGTGCGAGATGCGCGAGGATTTCCGCACGTTCCGCGTGGACCGCATCATCGCGCTGGAACTCGCCGGGCGGACGTTCCGCCACGAGCGCGGCAAGACGCTGGCCGATTTCTACCGCCGCATGGAGGCGAACGGGGACACCTACAGCCGCGCCGTGTGAGGCGCGCCTCACGAGCAGGCCCCGCGCTTCGATGACGCGGCGGCTCGGGCTTGCGCCCGGCTCTTGCGGCACATAGGTTCCCGCTGCCTCGAATCCGCCGAAATCCATGCCGCTCAGCGTCGCCACCTGGAACATCAACTCCGTTCGCCTGCGCCTTCCGATCGTCCGGCGCTTCCTGGCGGAATTCCAGCCGGACGTGCTGTGCCTGCAGGAGATCAAGTGCGCGGACGAGCTGTTTCCGGCCGACGCGTTTCGCGACGCCGGCTACGGCCACATCGCGATCAGCGGCCAGAAGGGCTATCACGGCGTGGCGACGATCGCGCGCCGGCCGATCGAGATCGTCGAGAAGCGAGACTTCTGCGCCAAGGGCGACTGCCGGCACGTCGCGGTGAAGGTCGCGGCGGGCGGCAAGACGGTGCTGCTCCACAATTTCTACGTGCCGGCCGGGGGCGACGAGCCGGATCCGGAGATCAACCCGAAATTCCGCCACAAGCTCGACTTCGTCGAGGAGATGCGCGCGGTGCGTGCCGGCTTCGACGGGGAGAGCGCGTCGGTGCTGGTGGGCGACCTCAACATAGCGCCGCTGGAGGCGGATGTGTGGTCGCACAAGCAGCTGCTCAACGTGGTGAGCCACACGCCGGTCGAGACCGAGGGTCTGGAATCGATGCGGATCGGCGGGCAGTGGCGCGACCTCATGCGCGAGCACACGCCGGAGCCGGAACGCATCTACACATGGTGGAGCTATCGCGCACGCGACTGGGCCGCGTCCGACCGCGGGAGGCGGCTCGACCATATCTGGTCGTCGGCGAACCTGGCGCCGGCGCTGCAGGACATCACCGTGCTCAAACAAGCCCGCGGCTGGGAGCGGCCTTCCGACCACGTGCCGGTGATCGCGCGCTTCGGGCTGGATTGAGCGCGTTCAGGGGCGGCTGCCCGGCGCGGCGGCATGACGTACGAATGTCTTGAGGCCCGCCTGTTCGTCACTGCTTCGCGGCGACACCTCTCCCCCACTTCCGGGGCGAGGACGGGGAGCGGGCTCAGCCGCCGAACTTCGGCGCAAGCCGCTCGATCTTCGCCAGCATCGCCTTCATCTGGTCGGCGATGCGGGCATGCAGCGAGGCGGCGGTCTCGGGATATTCTTCCAGGATACGGCGAAACAAGCTGCGATTGAGCCGGATGACTTCGATGTCGGTGGCGGCGGTCGCGCCCGTCAGACGCTCGCCGCCGGCTATCAGCGCGAGTTCGCCCAACATGGAGGCGGGACCGGCATTGCCGAGCACCGTGCGCCGGCCGTCGGATTCGCGGTAGAGTTCCACGGTTCCCTTCGCGACGACGAAGGCGCAATCGGCCGGAGCGCCCGGCGTGTAGAGATCGCGACCCGCCTTGAGCCGCATCGTCTCGGCGCCGAAGGCCAGGAGCCGCAACTGCTCGTGCGTGAAGTCCTCGAGCAGGCGCACGCGCTCCAGGATGCGGATGTCGTCGTCAAGCGCCATATGGCCGGGCCACGTCCCCTCTCCCCGCACCGCGTCTGATTCGCGGCGTGGCGCATTGTGCACGCGGCCAACCTGTCCGGCCAGCCGACGAAGCCCCACGCCGCGGTGGATAACCCGCAGTGAGGCCGAATTCAGGGCACAAGCTTGTAGCCGCCGCTCTCGGTGACGAGAATCTCGGCGTTGGACGGGTCGCGCTCGATCTTCTGCCGCAGCCGGTAGACGTGGGTTTCCAGCGTGTGGGTGGTGACGCCGGAATTGTAGCCCCAGACCTCTTCGAGAAGCACGTCGCGGGTCACCACCTTGCGGTCGGCGCGATAGAGATACTTGATGATCGAGGCTTCCTTCTCGGTGAGCCGGACCTTGCCGCCCTTCTGGTCGATCAAGAGCTTCTGGCTGGGCTTGAAGGTGTAGGGGCCGACGACGAAGGTGGCGTCCTCGCTCTGCTCGTGCTGGCGCAGCTGCGCTCGGATGCGGGCAAGCAGCACGGCGAAGCGGAAGGGCTTCGTCACGTAGTCGTTGGCGCCAGCCTCCAGGCCGAGGATGGTGTCGGAATCGGTGTCGTGGCCGGTCAGCATGATGATCGGCGCCTTGTAGCCGCCCTTGCGCAAGAGCTTGACCGCCTCGCGTCCGTCCATGTCGGGCAGGCCGACATCCATGATCAGCAGGTCGACGAGGCCGCCGCGGACGGTGCCGATGGCCTTCGACGCGGTGTCGGCCTCGAGCACGTCGAACTCTTCGTAGAGGGAAAGCTGCTCGACCAGCGTGCCGCGCAAATCATTGTCGTCGTCGACGAGGAGAATGGTCCGTGAAGTCATCGTCAATCCGTTCGAGGGCAGGGGAAGGTTTGCTGTTGACCGCGACTCCTTTATGCGGAACCTCGGAGGCCGGGAAAGCCAGTCACGCCGTTCTATTCCGAGATGCAATCATACTCCAAAAAACGTGACGGCAAGGAATTCCGCCGAAAATTTGGCGGCATCGGGGCGATTTCCGTGCGGACGCGGCCGGGAAAGTGCACGCAGGCGATCGTCGTTGCCGACAAAAGGGTGTTTGCCGGCGCGCTGGGGCGCGGCGGGATATCGGCGGTGAAGCGCGAGGGCGACGGGGCGACGCCGCTGGCGCACATGCGGCTGCTTGGCTGCTATTTCCGGCGCGGGCGCGTGCCGGCGGCCTCCAGGCTGCCGCTCGTTCCCATCCAGCCAGACATGGGCTGGTGCGACGCGCCGGCCGACCCGAACTACAACCGGCCGGTGCGGCTGCCGTTCAAGGCCAGCCATGAGAAGATGGAGCGGGGGGACCGGCTCTACGATGCGGTGATCGTGCTGGACTGGAACATCAGGCCGCGCAGGCGCAATTGCGGCAGCGCGATCTTCCTGCATGTCGCGCGGCCGGACTATCGGCCGACCGAAGGCTGCGTGGCGATCTCGCCGGCAGCGATGCGCTGGCTGCTCCGACACGTATCGCGGCGGACCGTGCTGCGCATCCTGCGCTAGGCGCGGCGTCAGCCCCACCAGCCGATGACGATCGCCATGATGAGGGTCGCACCCAGCCAGTGGATCGCGTCGATCACCGTCAGGTTCCAGCCGTAGCCCTGATAGCGCTGGTTGACCGCGATGGTGGTGGCGATGAAGCCCAGCCACAGGAAGAACGCGGCCGTGACGGCGGCAGCGATGCCGGCAGCGCCCATGCTCCCCAGCACGGCAGCCAGCACCCAGGCCATGATCAGCCCGCAGACGATCGAATTGATGAGCAGCGGCGCGGGTGGCATCGCTCCGCCCGCGCCTTCCTTCGGCTGGATGCGCGCGGCCTTCATCCATGGCTTCGAGAGCAGGCCGTAATAGGCGGCACCGAAGATGAACGCCATGATCGCGGCGACAATCACCGCGAGATAGTTCACGCCCGCAAATGTCATGAACATCCCCCAACAAGTGCGCAGGCGTCCTCGATCCAGCGTTGCGTCAGGACCGCAGGCGCGCCGGCATTCGCTTGATGACCGGGCCGGCTTGCGGCGGACCGATGATCGCCACGGATTGTGCCAGCGACGGCATCAGGCGGACGCCCGCGTTCGCGACCTCGGCCACGACAGGGGCCCGCTGAGCCGAAGGGGCGACGGCGTTCCACAAGGGGAGTGCGCCGCTGCGCTGCGCCTGCTCCAGCTTCTTGAGGAGCGCCGCAGTCCGGACCCTCAGCGGTTCATCGGCCGGATCGCGCGGGCGCAGGCGCAGCACGGTCCGGAGCAACGCAATGGCCCGTTCGGGGTGCCCGAGATGCGCGAGGCTCAAGCCGAGGCCGTAGCGGGGCGCTGCCATTTGCGGGTCGAGCTTGATTGCCGCGTAGAACGATTGCGCGGCTTCCGCGAGGCGGTTCAGCGCCTGCAGGGCCTCGCCGTGGCGTGCCCAGCCCTTGGCGAGGTCGGGAGCAGCCCTGGTCAAGGTCGCGAACGTTCTGGCGGCACGCTGATGCTCGCCCCTGCCGGCCTGCAACTGGCCGAGTCCGTAGAGGGTTGGCGCGTGGACAGGATCGGTGTCCAGGATCTGCCGGTATGCGCTCTCGGCCTTGTCCAGCCGCCCGTCCTTGTGAAACCGGTTCGCCTGACGGAACACGCTCAACAGCGAACGTGCGTCGAGCTTGTCGCCCAGGTTGCGATCCGAGCGGGTGCGCAGCAGCCTGCTCCTGTTGGCCCTTTCGTTCGTCGCGAACGAGTATTTGTAGGATTCGTTGCCCCGCAGGAAATCGTAGGTCCGGAAGCCGTTCTCGATCGCATGGCGAATGCTGTAGGCATGCAGCACGAGCCCGGACGGCACGATGTCGGTCTCCTCGTCGCGACCGGCCAGGTAGAAGAAGTAGGTCTTCTTGACCGGGTCGACGAAGATCGCCAGGCCGCCAAGCGGCCTGTCGCGGTGCCAGAGGACCGGGAGGAACAGGCTGCCGTCGGCGAGGGCGTCCAGGAACAGGCGCCGATGCGTCCGCTGGATGCCGGCGAGACGGTCGCCCTTGCGGGGCCCCCATTTCGTGCGCCAGAATCCCAGCAGGATTTCAATGTCGCGCTCGATCGTCGAGGCATCCGCCAGTGTGATCCGGAAATCCTCCGACCCCTCCACCTTGCGGAGCAGCCGCCGCAGCTTCTGGCGCGTGTTCGCGCTGACCTTTTTCTCCAGGTAGGCTTCCCAGGTCTCCGGCAATTCGGCGAACGGGCAGATGCTGTTGTCGATGTTGCCGATCTTGTCCCAGCGGCTTACCTCGCGCACGGTCAGCCGCTCGTCATCGAGGTTCTTGAAGAATGCCCGCTCGCGCGCGGGCGACATGCGCAAGTCGGTCAGATGCAGCCGCGCCCAATGCATCTTCCTCAGGTGCTTGGCGAATGCTGCCATCGCCGCCTGCGCGAATTCCGGAGCACAGACCGCGCCCGTGTAGTCCGCCACATAGGCCCCGCCCATGTGGATTTCGTTGTAGAAAAGGCCGGTCTTGCCATTCATCATGGTTCCAAGCCGCAGCGGCATGAGCGCCACATAAGGCGAGGAACCCGATCCGGAACGCGCGGCCAGAACGAACCACCGGCCCGGGAAGCGGCGGATATAGGTCGAAATGAACGGCCAGGACAGGAAGTACTGGGCGTCGGGATCGGCCCGATACAGCTCCTCCCAGTTCGCCTTCAGCCGCTCCAGGTCTTCATGGCTCGAGATGACGTCAATACGCATAACACAGCACGCCTCTATTGAGCCCGCATTTACCCCGAGCGGATTTGAACGCCTCTTCTAACTCAACGTCAAGTCACCGCCCAAACCGTGGTGCGCTTGACCTCGGCATCCTCGAGCGCGCGGGTGACCGGCACCTGATAGGTGGCGAGAGGGGCAAGGCCGTGCTTCGGCAGATAGGCGCGGCCGGGATCGCCAACCAGCACGGCAGCGCCGCGGGCGCGCAGGGCCTGCAGCCAGGGCCAGAGGCGTTCGGCGAAGGGCTTCTCGTAGAAGACGTCGCCGGCGAGCAGCACCTCCCAGCCGTCGTCCGTGCCGATCGGGTCCGCCGCGGTGAAGGCGAGCGTCACACCGTTGGCCGCGGCGTTGAGGCGGACGGCGGTCTCGCAGAAGGCGTCGATGTCGGCGCAGAGCACGGAAGCCGCACCCGCCTTCGCCGCGGCGATGCCGACCAGCCCGGAGCCGGCGGCGAAGTCGAGCACTCGGGCGCCCCGCACGATCCCGGGATGGTCGAGAACGTAGCGGGCGAGGCCCTGGCCGCCGGCCCAGGCGAAGGCCCAGTAGGGTGGCGGCAGGCCGATCTCGGCCAGCTCCTCCTCGGTCTTCAGCCAGAGATCGTGCGCCTGGTCGGCGAGATGGAGGCGGATTTCGGCAACGTGTGGCGGGGCGATCAGCGCCGTGTTGGCGAGGATGAAGGCTTCGGCGCGGGAGGGGTCGAGCCTGCGGTCCGGCATCAGTCAGGTTCGACGCCGCCCATGCGGCAGACCTCGCGCCACTCGGCATCGGTGACCGGCTGGACGGAGAGGCGGCCGAGCCGCACCAGCGCCATGTCGGCGAGCTTCGGGTTGGCCTTAATCTCGGCCAGTGTCGGCGGGTTTGGCACGTCCCTGACGGCGCGGATGTCGACGCACTCCCAGCGCGGGTCGTCGGTGGTCGAATCCGGGTGCGCCTCCTTGCAGACCTCGACGATGCCGACGATGTCGAGCCCTTCGTTGGAATGGTAGAAGAAGCCGCGGTCGCCGACTTTCATCGCGCGCATGTTGTTGCGGGCGGCATAGTTGCGCACGCCGTCCCATTCCTGCCCGGCCTTGCCCCTGGCCTTCAGCATTTCGAAGGAGAACACCGAGGGTTCGGACTTGAACAACCAGTATGCCATTGGCTCGCCTCCTCAGCCGAGCGTGCGTTTCTCCGCTATTCCGTCTCGCTCTTCAAGGGGCGAGAGAGCAGCGCGGTGACGGCCTCGTCGATGGTGATTTCGGTCCGCAGAAGCGCGGCGACGGCCGTCACGATCGGCGCGTCGATACCGCGGCTTGCAGCAATCTCGGCAGCGATCGGCGCGGTCGGCACGCCTTCGGCAAGCGGCAGGCCCTCGACCGGCCGACCCTGGCCGAGCGCCATGCCGTATGAGAAGTTGCGCGACTGCGCCGAGCCGCAGGAGAGGATCAGGTCGCCGAGGCCGGACAGGCCCATCAGCGTCTCCGGCCGCGCGCCGAAGGCGGCGCCTATGCGGCGCAATTCGACGAAGCCGCGCGTCACCATCGCCGCCTGGGCGCTGGCGCCAAGCCCGGCCCCGGTGACGGCACCGGCGGCGATCGCCAGCACGTTCTTCAGGGCACCGCCGAGTTCGACGCCGATCAGGTCGTCGCTCGAATAGCAGCGGAAGGAGGACGAGGAGAACAAGCCGGCGAGCCGCGCGGCCAACGCTTCGTCGCGGGCCGCGACGGTGACCGCCGTCGGCAGACCGCGCGCCACGTCGGTGGCGAAGCTCGGGCCGGAGAGCACGACGACCGGCGTCTCCGGGAGGAGCTCGGCGGCGATTTCGGACAGCAGGCGACCGGTCGTGCGCTCGATGCCCTTGGCGCAGATGACGAGCGGCGCGCCGGGGCCGATCTGGCCGGCGATTGCTTCAAGCAGGAAACGGAGCGTCTGGGCGGGGGTGACCGCGAGCACGATTTCCGCGCCGGCCAGCGCCTCGCCGAGATCGGCGGTGGCGCGCGGGGCGGGTTGGAGCAGGATGCCAGGCAGATAGCGCGGATTGTTGCGCCGCTCGTTGATCGCCGCGATCGTCTCTCCGTCGCGCGCCCACAGCAGCACGTCGTTGCCGGCGCGCAGCATGGCGGTCGCGAGCGCCGTGCCCCAGGCGCCGCCGCCGAGGACGGCGATGCGCGTGCTCTCACTCATGCCTTCGCTCCGCGCTTGCCGGCGCCGATCAGCGGCGCGGCCGCCTCGTCCAGCGGCCAGCGCGAGCGTGGCGCGAAGGACAGCGGATCGTTCCCGACGAGCCCGGCACGCATGCGCTCCAGCCCCGCCCAGGCGACCATCACGCCGTTGTCGGTGCACAGTTCCAGCGGCGGCGCGACGAGGCGAAAGCCGTTCGACCGGCAGAGGCCATCGAGCGCGGCGCGGATCGCCGCGTTGGCGGCGACGCCACCGGCGACGACCAGCACGGGCGATGCGAGGTCGGGAAAGGCCTCCCGGAAGCGTTCGAGGCTGCGGGCGACGCGGTCCTCCAGCGTCTCGACGATGGCGCGCTGGAAGGAGGCAGCGATGTCGTCGACATCGGCCGCCGACAGCGGCGCTATTGCCGAGGCGGCCTGCCGTACGGCGGTCTTGAGACCGGAGAAGGAGAAGTCGGGGCGCTTTTCGCCCTTCAGCGGACGCGGCAGGTCGAAGCGGTTCGGATTGCCGCGCGCGGCCGCCTTCTCGACGTTCGGGCCGCCGGGATAGGGCAAGCCGATCAGCTTGGCGGTCTTGTCGAAGGCCTCGCCCAGCGCGTCGTCGATTGTGGAGGCCCAGCGGGCGTAGCGGCCGACGCCCTCGACCAGCACGATCTGCGTGTGGCCGCCGGACACCAGCAGCAGCAGGTAGGGAAAATCGATCCGGTCGGTGAGGCGCGCCGTCAGGGCATGGGCCTCGAGATGGTTGATCGGCACGAGCGGCTTTCCGGTCGCGGCGGCGATCGCCTTGCCGGTCATCAGCCCGACGATGAGGCCTCCGATGAGGCCCGGCCCGGCGGTGGCGGCGACGAGGTCGAGCGTGGCGAGCGGGGTGGCGGCCTCGGCAAGCGCGGCCTCGATTACGCCGTCGAGCGCCTCGACATGGGCGCGCGCGGCAATCTCCGGCACGACGCCGCCGAAGGCGGCATGGTCGGCGACCTGCGACAGCACGACGTTGGAGAGGATGCGCCCCTCGCCGGAAGGCAGCATCCCGACCACCGCCGCGGCGGTTTCGTCGCAGCTCGTCTCGATGCCCAGCGCGATCATGCGGCCTTGTGGCGCCATGGCCTTTGTTGCCCGGTTGCGGAAACACGACTAGGTAAGCGCCTGAATTTCGCAGGCGCGGCCCACGGGCTGCGGTTATCACGGACGGCGCGCCATGCAAACACACGCCCCCGGCGAGGGCTTGAGGATCGGAACGCGCGGGAGCGCGCTGGCGCTGGCGCAAGCATCGGAAGCGCGCGCCCGGCTGATGGCCGCGCATGGCCTGCCGGAACAAGCTTTCGAGATCGTTCCCATCACCACCAGCGGGGATCGCATCCAGGACAGGACGCTGGCCGAGGCCGGCGGCAAGGGCCTGTTCACCAAGGAGTTGGAAGAGGGGCTGCTTTCGGGCCGCATCGACATCGCCGTGCATTCCTCCAAAGACATGCCGACGCTGCTGCCAGCCGGGCTGGAAATCATGGCATTCCTGGAGCGCGAGGACGTGCGCGACGCCTTCATCGGTCGTGCGGCACCGAGCCTGTTCGACCTGCCGGAGGGCGCGACGGTCGGCACGTCGTCGTTGCGCAGGCAGGCGCTGGTGCGGCGCGCGCGGCCCGACCTCAGGGTCGAGACGTTCCGCGGCAACGTGCACACCCGGTTGCGCAAGCTGGACGAGGGACAGGCGGACGCGACGCTGCTGGCGCTGGCCGGACTGAAGCGGCTGGGGATGACCGGCGTTGCCACCGAACTCCTGCCGCCCGACCGCTTCCCGCCCGCGCCCGGACAGGGCGCGATCTGCATCGAGGCGCGCAGCGGCGACAAGCGCGTGGCTGCGATGCTCGCCCCCCTGATGCACGAGCCAACAGGGCAGGCGCTCGCCTGCGAGCGCGCGTTTCTCGCCGCCCTCGACGGATCATGCCGCACGCCGATCGCGGGGCTGGCGCGGATCGACGGCGACAGGCTCGCCTTTGCCGGCATGATCCTCACGCCCGACGGACGCGAGGCGCATGAGATCGCCGCCGAAGGCCGCGCGCACGAGGCCGCGGGGATCGGCGCGCGTGCCGGCACCGACATCAGGGCGAAAGCCGGCACGCGCTTCTTCGACGGGTGGAGCTGAGGCCGGCATGCGCGTCCTCGTCACGCGGCCGGAGCCGGGGGCGAGCGCAACGGCGGCGCAGCTCGAGGCCATGGGCCTTGAGCCGGTGGTATTGCCGCTCAGCGAGACACGGCCCCTCAGAATGAGCGAGCTGCCGAGTGCGGGCGAATTCGACGCCGTTGCCGCAACCAGCGCCACGGCCCTGCGGCATGCGCCGCCCGAACTGCTGCGCGCACTCGCGCACCTGCCGCTGTTTGCCGTCGGGGACAAGACGGCCGCCACCGCGCTGAAGGCCGGTTTCGCTCACGTGGAGAGCGCGGCAGGCGATGCCCCGGCTCTCGCAACCCACATCGTGCGGACGCTGAAGCTGGGCTCACGAATCCTCTACCTGTGCGGCCTGGTGCGGACGGGCGGGCTGGCGGATGCGCTGCGGAAATCAGGTTTCGCAGTGTCGGCCGTCGAGACTTACGACACTGTGCCGGTGGAACGGACCACAGAGCAAATCGGCGCGGTGCTGGGCGGCAGGCCCGTCGATGCCGCGCTGCTCTACTCGGCCAACGCGGCGGTGCTGTTTGCCCGGCTGGCCGCGACACCCGGGGTCGGGCCACTGGTGCGCGCAGCGCGGCCGATCTGCATCTCGCAACGCACGGCGCAGGCGTTGCCGCAATCCACATGCGACCGCGCTGAGATCGCCGCGACGCCTGACGAAGCATCGCTGCTGGCGCGGCTCAAGGGCGCATGAGCAATCTCGCCCGCGCCCCCTTTTTTCGCCGCGCCGATGTGCTAGTCCGATAGCCTGTCATCGAAGTCGCGCCGCCTGGAAGGCGCAGCAGCAGAGACGCGGAGCATCGTCTTCATGGTCAAATCCCCGAAGGTCCGCCATTCGAAAGGCATTTCGGAGCCGGTGACGATCGAGCTCGGCGCCGGCGAGGTGTCGCGGATCGAGCCCGAATCGACCGGGGACGAGAAGGCCGGAACGAAGAGCGAAGCGGCGACGGAGTCGACCAGGACGGGCAAGGATGCCGCGGCCGGCGGCCCGGGAGAGGGGAAGGGCGCACAGCGCGAGTCTTCGGCATCGAAGCCGGGCCAGAGCGGGCCGGAGAAGCCGGCGCAGGCTGCCACCGCCGGCTCCACGGGTCAATTCGGACGGCCAGGCCCCGACAAGCCCGCGCCTGCAACGCCGCGCCGCGATGAACCCCCGCCGAGCCAGGATGCACCGCGTCGCCGCGGCGCGGGGTCGGTGATTGCGGCCGGCATCGTCGGCGCGGTCGTCGCCCTTGCCGGCGCCGGGGGCGCTGCCTGGTATGCCGGCCTGCTGCCGCCGGTGGCGAGCCCGCAGGCGGCGGATGACGGGCGGCTCGAAGCGCTGAGGGCGGAGCTGCAGTCGCTCAAGGCCAATATCGACGAATTGCGCAATGCGCCGCCCGCGTCGGCCGGCGAGGAAGTCTCGGCGCTCGTCGAAGACGCAAATGCGCGCATCGACAGCCTCGGCACGCTGGTGGAGGACCTGCGCGGGCAGATCGCGCAGTTGAAGGATGCGGCGCCGGCAGGAGGAGCGGCACCGGACAGTGCGGCGCTCGAAGAGCTGCGCACCGGCCTGCAGGCGCTGGAGGAGCGCGTGGCGAGCCTGCCCGCGTCCGGCGGCGGCGATACGGAGGCGCTGAAGAGCGAGATCGCGCGGGTCGAGGAAGCCGCGCGGAACGCCGCCGACATCGCCACGTCGGCGGCCGATGCCGCGAGCCAGGCCGGGGCGCGGCTCGACGCGATCGAGGAGTCGCTTGCCGCGCTTTCGGCCAAGGTCGAGGAGCAGGGCGAGACACCGGCGGTGGCGCTTGCGATCGCCGCCTCGGCTCTGAAATCGGCCATCGACCGGGGGCAGCCGTTCACCACCGAGCTGGACACCTATGCGAGCCTCGCGCCCGACTCACCCGAGATCGCTGCGCTGCGCGAGCTGGCGGCAAGCGGCGTGCCGACGCGGGCCGAGATCGCGCGCGAAATGAGCGAAGCAGCCAACCGCATGGCCGCGGCCGGGCGGCCCGCCGATCCGAGCGCCGGCTTCTTCGACCGCCTGTGGAACAGCGCGCAGTCGCTGGTGCAGGTGCGCCCTGTCGGCGAGGTCGAGGGGACCAGCGTGCCGGCAATCGTGGCGCGCATCGAGGCGGCGGTGAACGCGGGCGACTACGACAGGGCGCTGGCCGAATACGAGACGCTGCCTGAGGAACCCAAGGCGGCGGGCGCCGATTTCATGGCCAGGGTACGGGCGCGGCAGACGGCCGACCAGCTCGTCGACAAGGCGCTGGCCTCGGCGCTCAAGGGATAGGGGCTTCGATGCTGCGCGTCCTCTTTTATCTCGCCGTGGTCTTCGCGATCGGCCTCGGCCTCGCCTGGCTCGCCGACCGGCCGGGCGAGATGGTGGTGACCTTCAACGGCTATCGCTACCAGGTGTCGCTCATGGTCGCGGCGGTGGCGATTACCGCCGTGGTGGCGGCGGTGATGATCGTCTGGTGGCTGCTCAAGGCGATCTGGAACAGCCCCTATGCGATCAGCCGCTACTTCCGGGTGCGGCGACGCGACCGCGGCTACCAGGCGCTGTCGACAGGGATGATCGCGGCGGGCGCGGGCGACGCGGTGCTGGCGCGCAAGAAGAACCGCGAGGCGGCGAAGCTGATCAGCGCCGACCAGGAGCCGCTGATCCACCTGCTCGACGCGCAGACCTCGCTGCTCGAAGGCGACCACGAGGCGGCCCGGCGCAAGTTCGAGGCGATGCTGGAGGATCCCGAGACGCGGCTACTGGGCCTGCGCGGGCTCTACCTGGAGGCGGAGCGGCTTGGCGAGCGCAGGGCTGCGCGCCACTATGCGGCGCAAGCCGCGGAGGCCGCGCCACAGCTTGCCTGGGCGGCCGAATCGACGCTGGAGGAGCGGGCCGAACAGGGCGACTGGGACGGCGCGCTGCTTCTTCTCGACGCGCAGTGGACGTCGCGCCAGATCGACCGCGCGAGCCTCAACCGCAGACGCGCGGTGTTGTTGACTGCAAAGTCGTTGGCGCTGCTCGACACCGAGTCGCTGGCGGCGCGCAATGCGGCACAGGAGGCGGTGCGACTCGCGCCCGACTTCGTGCCGGCCGCACTGGCCGCGGCGCGGGCGCTGTTTCGCAACGACGACATACGCAAGGGGTCCAAGGTTCTGGAGGCGATCTGGAAGAAGGCGCCGCATCCGCAGGTTGCCGACCTCTACGTGCGGGCGAGGCCGGGCGATTCGACGCATGACCGGCTGGCGCGGGCGAAGAAGCTGCAGTCGCTGAAGCCGAACAATCCGGAATCCTTCCACATCGTGGCGCGGGCGGCGCTCGAGGCCGTGGAGCTGAAGCAGGCGCGCGAGGCAGCCGAGGCGCTGATCAGGCAGGAGCCGCGCGAGCGCGCCTTCCTGCTGATGGCCGACATCGAGGAAGCCGACACGGGCGAACAGGGCCGTGTGCGCGAATGGCTGGCGCGAGCGCTGCGCGCACCGCGCGACGCGGCATGGGTCGCCGACGGGATCGTGTCGGAGCGCTGGGCGCCGTTCTCGCCCGTCACGGGGCGCATCGACGCTTTCGAATGGCGGGTGCCGGTGGAGCAGGTGGCGCAGACGATCGAGCAGGATCGAACGGCGGCGGGCTCGATCGCCGCGCTGCCGGCTGCGGACCGCGACGCCGAACGGCCGCTCGACGAGATCCTGGACATCGACGTGTCGGCAGGACGCGGCACCGCCGACGCGGCCAAGGCGGAGGCGAAGCCGCTGCCGCCCGAGGAGCCGAAGCCCGCGGATGCAGGAGCGAAGCAAGAGGCTGCCACGGCCGACACCAAGGCAACGCCGCAGGCGGGGGGCACAGGCGAGCCAACGCCCGCGGCGCCAGCGCGGGCAGCCACACCCTCGCCGCGGCAGCGCCCTGCCGCGCAGACATCATCGAAGGCGGCGGCCGAATCCGTGATCTTCACCGGGCCGCCGGACGATCCGGGCATCGATCACGATGACGAGAACGGTGCGGGCAGCGGCGGGGCGCGGTTGTATTAGTGCCTGGAAGCTCTATCTCCGCCTGATCGCGCAGCAACGGTTCCCGCAACGATGATCGATCGCTTCATCCGCTTCCTCAAGGACCTCTCCGACGCCGGTCCCGGCGGGTCGGGCAGGCCGACCGATGACCCGCGGATCGCCGCGACGGCCCTGTTGCTGCACGTGATGGATGCCGACGGCGTGCGCGACAAGGCCGAGGTGGAGCAGCTGCGCCCGCTGCTTGCGGAGATGTTCGAACTCGACGAGGACGAACTCGATGACGTGGTGCGGGCGGGCGAGCGCGCCGGCCATGAGGCCGTCGACCTCTACGGCTTCACCAGCGTCATCAACCGCCATCTCGACCATGCGGCGAAGCTCGAACTGATTTCGATCATGTGGGAGATGGTGTTCGCCGACGGCGAACTGCACGAGCTCGAGGACAATGTGGTGTGGCGGATCGCCGAGCTGCTGCACGTCGAACGCGACCAGCGCATCGCGCTGCGCCAGCGGGCGCAGCCCGCGCAGAACTGAGCGGGCGGTTTCAGACCCGCCCGTCGAGGTGGCGGACCTTGCGCATCTGCGGGAACAGCCAGGCCCACATGCCGGCGACGGCAATGGCGCCGACACCGCCGAACAGCACCGCGGGCACCGTGCCGATGAAGGCGGCCATGGTGCCGGCGCGGAATTCGCCCAACTCGTTGGAAGCGCCGATGAAGACCTGATTGACGGCGTTGACGCGGCCGCGCAAGCGGTCCGGGGTCCAAAGCTGGATCAGGGTCTCGCGCACGTAGACGCTGATCATGTCGGCCGCGCCGAGCAGGGCGAGTGCGGCGATCGACAGCCAGGTGAGGGTCGAGACCCCGAAGACGGCGGTGAAGAGGCCGAACAGGCCGACCGAGACCAACACGATGATACCGGCGTGGTCGCGGATCGGGTGGGCGGCGAGCCACATGGCGACCCCGATCGCGCCGATGCCGGGTGCTGCGCGCAGCAGGCCCAGGCCCCAGGGACCGAGTTCGAGAATGTCCCGTGCATAGACCGGCAGCAGCGCGGTCGCGCCGCCGAGCAGCACGGCGAACAGGTCGAGCGATATCGCGCCGAGCACCACCTTCTCGCGCCAGATGTAGCGGAAGCCGTCGAACAGGGCCGAGACGGTCGGCCGCTCGGTTTCCGTGTGCTGGGCGGGTTTCGGGATCGACAGGACCAGCAGCGCGGCGGTGATCATCATTGCCGCGGCGGTGCCATAGGCGGCCTCGGCCGAAATGCCGTAGAGCAGCCCACCGGCGACCGGCCCGACGATCGTCGCGGTCTGCCAGGCCGACGAATTCCAGGCCACCGCATTGGCGAAATCCTCGGGGGGCACGAGATTGGCGACCAGCGAAGACGATGCCGGCCCGAAGAATGCGCGGGCGAGCCCGAAAAAGGCCAGCACCACGAATATGGGCACCGGATCCGCCAGGCCTCTGAAAGTCAGCACGACAAGCGCGACGGCACAGGCGGCTTCGAGAAGCGCGGAGACGCCCATGATCAGCCTTCGGCCGAAGCGATCAGCCAGCGCGCCGGTGACCAGGACCAGCAGCAATGAGGGTGCGAACTGGATGATGCCGACGAGGCCCAGGTCGAACGGGTCGCGGGTGAGATCGTAGATCTGCCAGCCAACCGCGACCGAGACGATCTGGGTTGCGAAAGTGGTGGAGAATCGCGCCAGCCAGTAGCGGAGGAAGGAACCGTGGCGGAAGGCGGCGTAACGCGGGTCGGGAGCGGCAGGCTGTGCGGCGGTCATCGGCGATGGCGTGGCTGCGACGGGACGCTCGCCCTGCCGGTCGGCAGGCGAGCCAGAAAAGCGAACGCCTTATCGCAAATCGCGTGAGCCCGCGCGCCAAAAAAATCGCCAGTCCGGAAAACGGAGTGGCTGGTGACGATGCGGCTAATTCATCGAGGCTAGCGCCGGGCGAAGATCAACGCGGCCAACGCACCGACGAGAATGGCGCCGACGACGATGGCCGTGGAATTGTCGCGCACCGCGCGGCCAGCAATTCGCGCATGGCGTCGCACGTGCGGCACCACGGCCTGCAGATGCTCGTGAATTTCGTCGTAGAGATCCGACAGCTGTTCCTGGCTGGCCGAATAGCCGCGCGTGCCGCGCTTCTCCAGCGATCTGCCGATCGCGGCGATTTCCGAGCGCAGCCGCCTGACCTGCTCCTCGATGTCCTCGCCGATTTCACCGCTATAGCGTGAGAGTGCCGACATTGCCGTCTCCTTCCCGTTCGACCGGAAACGGCATGCCGTGCCAGATGGTTCCTGCTGCGTTGCGCGTTGCCGCCTGGTGGAATGCCGACCCCCGCCGGTTGCCGCATCCGCGCGATTCGGCTTGCGTGCGGGCTTTCATGCAGCGAGGGAGATAGAATGGGACGCGACAACAACAGCCGTCTCCTGGAGATGCTCGACCGGGAGGAACTGTTCGACCTGGTCCGGCGCGAGCGCTTCGCGCGCGACCAGCGGCGTTTCGACGTGATGCGCGAATGCTTCCACGACGACGCCTATGTGCGTACGAGCTGGTATGACGGGCACGGCGGCGAAGCCTATGTCGAGGCGACGCGCCAGTGGATGAGCAAGGCCGGCAATTCGAAGCACTGGGTGTTTCCGGCCTATGCACGCATCGCCGGCGACAAGGCGACCGTCGAAAGCCCGGCGATGATCTTCAATCGTGCCAGGCTCGAGGGCGTCGAGGTCGATTTCCACGTGTTCTGCCGATTCTTCTCGCGTGCCCTCAGGGTCGACGGGGCGTGGAAGCTGCTCACCTTCGAAGTGCTGTTCGAGCGCGACATAATGCGCGCCGTCAATCCGGCCGACGCGCTGCCGATCGATTGGGCGGTGCTGAAGACGCTACGTCCGTCCTACTGCTTTCTCGCCTACATGCAGCTGAGCCGCGGGGTTGAGGTGAACCCCGACCTGCTCGGCGACGACCGGCCGGAGCAGCTGGCGGCGTTTCACGCCGGCGAGGAGGCCTGGCTTGCGGCCGAGTAGCGACGCCGAGAGAGGGCAGATACGTTCCGACTGCCGAAACGGATCGGCATGATGGATCGCCGACCTGCCCGATGCCCATACAGTTCCATCCGGGCCGCGAAGGGCAACGCCGGCAATCAACAAGAGAAGCAGAGCCGCCGTCGCGAACGCGCGGAACGTGAACCCGCATCATGGGCACGGCCGGAGGAGCCGCGCCCGCAAAATTGCAAAGCCGCATTGGAGGAGAAATCGATGAAGTTACTCGCCGCACTGGCTCTCGGCACCGCCACCCTGTTCTCGGGATGGGCGATGGCTGACGAAGTCAAACTTCCCGCCACGCTGACCTGGACGAGCTTCGACACGGGCAGCCTCGGCTACAACCAGTCGATCGCCGTCGGCAAGGCGCTCGAGGATGCCTACCAAATCTCGCTGCGCGTGCTGCCGACCAGCACCGACCAATCCCGCCTCGCGCCGGCGCGCGATGGCCGTGTTCCGTTCGCGCTTTCGGGCAGCGACGTGTTCTACGCCTTCGAGGGCGTGCTGGGCTACGCCTCGCCCGACTGGGGTCCGCAGCCGCTGACGGCGCTCAACCTCGCCGGAGCCAAGAACTGCCTCGGCATGGGTGTGGCCACGAACCAGAACATCAACACCATGGCCGACCTGAAGGGCAAGCGGGTCGGCTGGGTGGTCGGCTCGCCGGCGCTCCAGTCCAACGTGCGCGCGTTCCTGGCCTTCGCCAACCTGACGGTGGACGACGTCCAGCTCGTCGAGCTGCCGAGCTACGCAGGCGCGTGGCAGGCGTTCGTCAATGGCCAGATCGACGCCATGACGGCGGTGACCAGCGGCAGCGGCCTGCTGCAGCAGGCAGCCGCCTCTCCGCAGGGCCTCAAGTGGCTGCCGACGCCCATCGACGACGAGGAGGGCTGGAAGCGGATCAAGGCGAAAAGCCCGCACTTCTCGCCACGCAGGGCGACCGAGGGCGTGGGCTTCGACGAGTCCAACCCGCTCGATTGCGTCGGCGTGCCTTATCCAGCACTGGTGACCTACACTGCCGATCCCGAACTCAGCTACAACGTAATCAAGGCGATCAACGAGCAGGCACCCGCGTACACCAAGGCCCAGGCGGGCACGGTGGGCTGGACCGCCCCGGCGCAAGTCTACGACTGGGTGGTTCCGTATGACGATGCCGCCATCCGCTACTACAAGGAAGTCGGCACCTGGGACGACGCGAAGCAGGCGCACAACGACCAGCTCGTTGCACGCGGCAAGGTGCTGCAGGAAGCCTGGAAGAAGATGGAAGGTTCGACGGCGACCGGCGAGGATTTCTCCAAGGAGTGGATGAAGGTGCGCGCCGAGACCCTCGAAGCGGCCGGGTTCCCGGCATACTTCGAATAGGCACACGATGACCCAGATCGAGAACATCTATCACGACGGGGAGTCTACCCCGTCGCGGGAAGTGCACGGGTCCACAACCGTGCTGGTGCGGGTGCTGACGCTGGCACTGCTGGTGCTGGGGATCAACCAGGCCTTCAACATCAGCGCGTACTTTCACGTCACGATTCTGGAGAACCAGTATCTCTACGCGGTTCTGGCACTCTCGATCCCGTTGGTCTTCCTGCTCTTTCCCGGCCGCAAGGCGGGTATGGGCAAGGGACCGGGTGTTCTCGACTGGACGCTCTGCGTCATCGCTTTCCTGGCGCTTGGCTATTTCATCGCCAATGCCTACAAAATCGTTCTCTACGGCTGGGAGATGTCGCCGCCAACCATGGCGGTGGTGATGGGCACGATCCTGTGGGTCGTCATGCTCGAAGCGGGCCGCAGGGCAGGCGGTGCCGTGCTCGCCGCGATCGTGCTCTTCTTCTCCTCCTATCCGCTGTTTGCGGACAAGCTGCCCGGACCGATCTCGGCATTCGCATCGCCTTTCTCCTATGTCGCGGCCTACCACGCGATGAGCCTGGAGAGCATCCTGGGCATTCCGCTCAAGGCGTTCGCGAACCTGGTCTTCGGCTTCATCGTGTTCGGCGCTGCGCTCGAACACACCGGTGCCGGCCGCTTCTTCATCAATCTCGCCTTCGCGCTGCTCGGGCACGTGCGAGGCGGGCCGGCGAAGGTCGCGATCATGTCCAGCGGGCTGATGGGTTCGCTCAGCGGCAGCGTGGTCAGCAACGTGCTGACAACCGGCGTGATGACGATCCCCGCCATGAAGCGGATCGGCATGCGACCGACGACGGCCGGCGCGATCGAAACCTGCGCTTCGACGGGTGGTGTGCTGATGCCGCCCGTGATGGGGGCGGCCGCTTTCGTCATGGCCGACTTTCTCAGCATGCCCTATGCGACAATCGCGCTGGCGGCCGCCATTCCGGCCCTGCTCTACTATTTCGGCCTGTTTGTGCAGATCGACGCGCGGGCCGCGCGCGAAAACCTGCGCGGGCTGAACGATGAGGAACTGCCGCGGCTTTCCACCACGCTGAAGGAAGGCTGGCACCACATTTTCGCCATCGTCGTCCTGACGGTGATGCTGCTGGTCATGAAGCAGGAGCAATATGCTCCGTTCTATGCGACGGCGGTGCTGCTCGTCGTCAACCAGATCGTCTCCAAGACCGATCGGTGGGGCAAACACCAAGTCTACGGCTTCATCGACAGCCTCGCGCGCCTGTTCGCGACGCTGGCGGCAACGCTCGGCGCCGTCGGCATGATCGTCGGCGGCCTGCAGCAGACCGGCCTCGCCGGCACGCTGGTCAACGACCTGCTGAGCATCGCCGGCGGCTCGCCCTACCTGCTGCTGATCATGGGCGCGCTCACCAGCCTCGTGCTGGGAACCGGCATGACGGCGACGGCCTGCTACATTTTCCTGGCGGTGATGCTGGCGCCGGCGCTGATACAGGTCGGCCTCAACCCGCTCGCCGTCCACATGTATATCTTCTATTGGGGCATGCTGTCCTTCATCACGCCGCCCGTGGCGCTGGGCGCCTTCGCCGCCGCCTCGGTGGCGCAGACCTCCCCGATGAAGACCGGCTTCGAGGCGATGAAGATCGGCAGCGTGATCTACTTCATCCCGTTCTTCTTCGTGTTCGACCCGGCGCTGATCCTGGACGGCACCTGGGACAACATCCTGCTGTCGACGGCGCTCGCCTTCTTCGGGGTGTGGATGTTCGCCAGCGGCATACAGGGCTATCTGGTAGGCGTCGGGCCGATGTTCACGAACGGGCGGCTCGGATGGGTCCTCAGGTTGCCGATGCTCATAGGCGCGATTCTGATCGCGCTGCCCGGCGAGGCAATACCCGGCGTCAACGACTGGGAGCTGCTCGGCATCGGGCTGGTCGTCATGGCCCCGACCGTGATCGGAGCCATCTTCCACAATCGCCGCCGCGCTCCGGAGGTGCGGCCGGCCTGACGGCCGCCGCTGGACCCGCATCGAAGGTCGGCACTATGCTTACCCGCGTCAGCACCCATCCCTGGGAGGACGTGGCGGTGAAAGACGATGGCGACGAGGGCGAGTACATCCGCGCCGCCGAACGAACGCTGCAGATACTGGCCTGCCTGAACAGGCGACCGAGCTCGACGATCCAGGACCTGCACAACGATACGGGCTTGCCCAAGCCGACGCTCGTGCGCTTTCTGAAGACGATGGTGCGGGCAGGCTACGTGACCAACGACCAGCGCCAGTCGGGCTACCAGCTGACGGCGCTGGTGAGCTCGCTGTCGAGCGGCTATCACGGCGACCCGCTGGTGATCGAGGCCGGGCGCCCGTGGGCCATCCAGCTCACGCGCCAGCTGCACTGGCCCGTGTCGATCGCAGTCCTCGACGTCGACACCGTGGTGGTGCGCCTTTCGACGGTGGCCGACAGTCCCGTCTCGCCGTTCCACTCGACCATCAACATGCACCTGAGCCTGTTCACCAAGGCGCTCGGGCGGGCCTATCTCGCCTTCTGCGACGACGACGAGATCGAGGATTTCGCGCGGCGCGGGGAGAGCAGTCCGGACCCGATGACGGCGAGGATCGCCGGCGACCGCGACTATCTCTACACGCTGGTGCGCTCGATCCGCCGCTCAGGCTACGCGCTGCGCGACGCGCGGGCGGAGCCGCGCAACTCCAACACGCTGGCGGTGCCGATCTTGCTGGGCGGCCGGGTGCGCGCCTCGCTCGGCATGACCTTCTTCCGCTCGGCGGTGAAGTCGACCGATCTCTACCGAGAGTATGCGGCCAAGCTGAAGCAGGTGAGCGCGCAGATCACCGCCGACACCGAGCGGTTGCGCGAGACCTACTCGCCGGAGAAGCTGCCGCGGGTGAGCTAGGACCGCTCCGGTTCGGGGGTCAGAAGCCGTAGAGCCGGGCGGGATTTTCGACCAGGACCTTCTGGCGCAGCTCCGCGTCCGGCACGAGCTCGGCGAGAAGATCGACGAGCTGGCCGTCATCCGGCATCGGACCTGACAGCACCGGGTGGGGCCAGTCGGTGCCCCAGAGCGTGCGGTCCGGGGCCGCCTCGACCAGCGAGCGCGCAATCGGAACCATGTCGTGGAAAGGCGGGCCGGCGCGCGAGCCTCGCTCGGCGCCGGATATCTTGATCCAGGCGTTCTGGCTGGAAGCCATGAGATCGACCAGCGCACGGTGGCAGGGGCCGTCCGTCTCGTCGGCGAAGAGACGCCCCATGTGGTCGATGAGGAAGGGATAGGGGACCGCGCGCATCCACGGCGCGAGTTCGGAGATGAGATGGGAGTCGAAGTGGAGCACGGCGTGCCAGCCGAAGGGGGCCAGGCGTTCCATCAACCGGTCGATATCTTCAGTCTTCGGCATCGGCGTGATGCGCGTCATGAAATTGAAGCGCGCGCCGCGCACGCCGCCGTCGTGGAGGCGGGCAATCTCCTCCTCCGGGCAGTCCATGCGGATCTGGGCGACGCCGCGGCGGTTGGCCGGATCGGCGGCGATCGCGTCGAGCATCGCCGCGTTGTCGAAGCCGTGGCAGCTCGCCTGCACGATCACCGTGCGCGAGATGCCGAGCAGGGAGTGCAGGGCGGCGAGACGCTCCTTCGGCGCGTCGTCGGGCGTGTAGGCGCGGTCCCCGGCGAAGGGGAAGCGGGCCGCCGGCCCGAACACATGGCAGTGCGTGTCGCAGGCGCCTTGCGGCAAGGCGAGAGTGGGGCGGCTGGGGTTTGCGAGCGGCGGCGGACAGGGACGCATCATTTCTCCATCGACATATGGCGCAATGGTAGGCAGCAGGCGGCTTGGCGCGCTCGGGCGCCGCGATCATTTCGCTTGTCGGAATTGCCACGCTTGACCGTGGAACGCATGCGGCGACTGCCGGACAAATGTCGGCAAAATCCCCACACGTTCCGCGGAGTGAAAATGGCAGACAGGAACTGGCGAGAGGAAGCCAAGGCGGTGATGGCCGGAGCGGACGAGGCCGTCGTCGCCGACCTGATCAAAGGCGCGGTGGATCTCCACGTGCATTCCGGGCCATCGACCATGCCGCGCATGCTCGACCATCTCGAACAGGTCGAAGAGGCTGCCAAGGCAGGCATGCGAGGGGTTCTGTTCAAGGACCACTACTATTCGGTCGGGCCGATGCTGCCGATGATGCGGCGGCTCAATCCGCATCCGGAAGTGGAGATGTACGGCTCGCTGGTGCTCAACACGACCGTGGGCGGGCTCAACCCCTATGCGGTCGACTTCAACCTGAAGTCGGGCACGAAGATGATCTTCATGCCGACCGCACATGCGGCCAACCACATCCGCAGCAACCACCGCAAGACGCGGCTGGCGAGCAACGTGCAGCTGATGAAGCCCTACATGATCACGGTGGTGGACGAACAGGGCGAATTGCTCGACGTGGTCAAGCAGATCCTCGACCTGATCGCCGCGCACGACGCGATCCTGTCGTCGGGCCATCTGCACGTCGCCGAAGCGTGGGCGCTGTTCAGCGAGGCCAAGAAGCGCGGCGTGAAGCGCATGATCATGAACCACCCGACCTACGGGCTGCACAGCGAGCTCGCCGACATCGCCGACCTCGCCAAGCTGGGCGTGGTAATGGAGCAGTCGGCCTGCCTGTTCGTGGACTCGCGCTTCAACGTGTTCCCGCCGGAGCACCTCAAGGAGCAGATTGACGCGGCCGGGCCGGAAAACTCCTCGATCGGCTCCGATCTCGGGCAGGTGGACAATCCGAGCCCGGTCGAGGGCCTGCGCCAGGCGATCCGGCTGCTGCTCGGGCTCGGCTACACGCCGGCTGAAATCCGCATGATGGTGCGCGACAATCCCGCGCGGCTGGTCGGACTCGATGCCGACCAGAAGGCCGTCGCCGCCGAATAGGCCGCATCCTCCCAAGCCGAGAGTAACACGATGAAACTGGGTACCATTCTGCGCGACGGCGAGGTCGTCCTGATCGCCCGCCTGACCGACACGGAAGCGGTTGCGCTCGCCGAGGCCTATGCGGCGGCGGGACTGGGCGCGGCACCGCAGAGCATGCGCGCGCTGATAGCGGGCGGTGCCGCGGAGCTGGAGAGAGCGGCAAAGGCGGTCGCAGCCGCGCAGAAGGCGGCGGCCCGCATCGCGCTCGGGGGCGCCGACTGGCGCCCGCCGATCACCGACCCGAGCAAGGTCATCGGCGTGGCGATGAACAACAAGGGCATCCGCAAGGAGGCGCACAAGGAGCCGACGGTTCCGAGCTATTTCCTGAAACCCCCGTCATGCCTGCTGGGACACGGCAAGAAGGTGGTGGTGCTGCCGAGCTATGGCGAAACGATCCCCGAACTGGAGCTCGCCGCGGTGATCGGGCGGCGTGCGAAGAACGTGCCAGTCGAGAAGGCGCTGGACTACGTGTTCGGCTACACGATCGTCGACGACGTGACCTCGCACGGGATCAAGTTCGGCATGGATTCGCTGGCGACCACGCGCGCGCCGCACCTGACGCGGCCGCACCATTTCGCCTGGCGCAACCGGCACGGGCCCGACGACAACGACATCTACTTCGTCTACCACACCCGCTCGAAGGGCGCCGACACGTTCGGGCCGATCGGACCATGGATCACGACGGCGGACGAGGTGGCCGACCCGAACGCGCTGGAGGTCTCGGGCACCATCGACGGCGAGCCCTTCGCAGTCGATTCCACCTCGAACTTCCGGTTCTCGGTGCAGGAGGTGATCTCGGATGCGAGCCACTGGTTCACGCTCGAGCCCGGCGACGTGATCTGCTTCGGCACCACCGCAAAGGGCGTGGGCAAGCATCCCGACGGGCATCGCGGCATCAACATGCACAAGATGAAGGGCGAGATCGCCATCACCATTCAGGGGCTCGGCACGCTCAAGCACGGCATTGCCCACAGCTGGGACGAAGCGTAAGCCCGCACCCATGAAGGCAATCGCGATCAGCCGGCCGGGCGGCCCCGAGGTGCTCGAAATCGTCGAGCGCGGAAAGCCCGTGCCGGGGCCGGGCGAAATCCTGGTCAAGGTGGAGGCGATCGGGCTCAACCGCCCCGACGTGCAGCAGCGGCGCGGGCTCTATCCGCCTCCGCCGGGCGTGACCGACCTGCCCGGCCTCGACATCGCCGGCACGATAGAGGCCGTGGGCGAGGGGGTCGATTCCGCGCGCATCGGCGCGAAGGTGTGCGCGCTCGCCAATGGCGGGGGCTATGCCGAATATTGTGCCGTGCCGGCGGTGCAAGCGATGCCGATACCGAAGGGCCTCTCCGTCGTCGAAGGCGCGTCGCTGCCGGAAGTCTTCTTCACGGCATGGAACAACGTCGTCTGGCTTGGGCGGCTGGCTAAGGGCGAGCGGCTGATGGTGCAGGGCGGCACCAGCGGCGTCGGGATCGCGGCGCTGCAGATCGCGCGACATCTGTTCGACGCTGAAACCTATGCCACCGCCGGCACCGAGGAAAAGCGGGCGGTCTGCCGCGAACTCGGCGTGAAGGCGGCGGTGGACTATCACGATGCCGACTGGCCGGAACAAATCCGCGCCGCGGCAGGCGGCAAGGGATTGGACGTCATCCTCGACGGACAGGCCGGCCCTTACACGCAGAAGCAGCTCGACCTGCTCGACTTCGACGGCAGGCTGGTGCTGATCGCCAGCCATCTCGCCGAAATCTCGGAGGTGAACACCCGCCAGCTGGTGCGGCGCAGGCTGACGCTGACCGGCTCAACGCTGCGGCCGCGCAGCGCCGAATACAAGGGCCAGATCGCCGCCGAACTGGTCGAGAAGGTGTGGCCGCTGCTCGAAAACGGCGCGATCAGGACGCGCATCCACAAGGTCTTCGCCTTCGACGAGATGCGGCAGGCGCATGCCATGCTCGACCGCAACGAGCAGATCGGCAAGATCGTGGTCACGGTTTGAGCCACGCCCATTCCGCATGCCGGAATGACGGACGAGGACGTGTTGATGGTCGCCCCGTCATGGCGACGATTGCCGTGGAGATGCGGCGACTTTGCACACTCGCGGCCCGGCGCGGCGGAGAGGAACGAATGCTGACCGTTGAACGGGCGATCGACCTGAAGGACTGGGAGGGGAAGGAACTCGGGGCCTCGGCCTGGGTCGAGATCACCCAGAGCGACATCGACGATTTCGCGCGGATCACCGGCGACGACAACTGGATCCATGTCGACGTCGGGCGCGCGCGATCCGACATGCCCGACGGCAGGACCATCGCGCACGGGCTGTTCGTGCTGTCGCTCGTGCCGGCCCTGCAGCGGCAGATCTTCCAGGTGCGCCAGCGCGGGCGGGGCTTCAACTACGGCTACGATCGCGTCCGCTTCATCTCGCCGGTTCAGGTCGGCAGGAGGGTGCGCGTGCGCCAGACGCTGGTCGAAGCCGGCGCACACGACAAGGGTACGCGGCTCGTCATCGACGCCACCATCGAGATCGAGGGCGCCGAGCGGCCGGCGATCCTCGCGCGCAACATCGTCTTGATCGAGGACCGATGACGGCGCCCGTGAACATCGGCCAGGCCGACGAGGGACGGCTATTGCAGCGCCTGCTGGGCCACGGGCTGGCGCGGCCGGATGCCGATGCGCTGATCTGCGAAGGCCAGGTGCTTTCCTGGGGCGCGCTGCGCAGCCGCGTGCTGAAGCTCGCCGCGGCGATCCGGGCCCGGATCGGCGACGGCGGCGAGCGCGTGGCGCTGGTGGGCGACACGGGCTGCGAGATCGCCATCGCCTACCTCGCGGCGATCGCAGCAGGACACTGCGCGGTGCCGCTGCAGACATCGCTGACCGACGAGGCGCTGGCGGGCATGATCCGCGACGCCGACCCGGCACTCGTCCTTGCTGGCAAGGCCTGGCGCGTGACAGCCGAGGCCGTTGTCCCCGGCAAGGTCGCCAGCCTCGTCGATCCCGACGGCTTTGCCGAACAGGCCGAGCCGCTGGGTGAAGCGGTGGTCGCTTCCCCGGACACGCCGTTCAACATCATCTACAGTTCCGGCACGACGGGCCGGCCGAAGGGCATCGTGCACAGTCACGCCATGCGCTACCGGCAGGCGAACCGGCCGCTGTTCGGCTTCGGGCCGCAGAGCACGATGCTGCTCGCCACGCCGCTTTATTCCAACACGACGCTGATGCCGATGATTTCCACGCTGGTGCATGGCGGGCGCGTGGTGCTGATGAAGAAGTTCGACGCGGAGGGCTACCTCGATCTCGCCGAACGCTACGGTGCAACCCACACCATGCTGGTGCCGGTGCAGTATCGCCGCATTCTCGACGCCGAGAGCTTCGCAAGGCGCGATCTCTCACGCTTCGAAGCCAAGCAGTCCACCGGCGCGCCGCTCTCGGCGGAGGACAAGCGGCGGATCGCCCAGATGTGGCCAGGCAAGATGCTCGAAATCTACGGGCTGACCGAGGGCGGCTGTTCCTGCCTGCTCGACGTGACTGCCCATGCCGACAAGCTGCACACGGTGGGGCGGCCGCAGCCCGGCAACGTCATTCGCGTGATCGACGAGGAGGGGAACGACGTACCGGTCGGCCAGCGCGGCGAGATCATCGGCCGCTCGCCGATGATGATGTCAGGCTATTTCCGCAATCCGGAGGCGACCGAAGCCTTCATCTGGCGCGACCGCGACGGCACGGTCTATCACCGCACGGGCGACATCGGCGTGTTCGACGAAGACGGGTTCCTGACGCTGGTGGACCGCAAGAAGGACATGATCATTTCCGGCGGCTTCAACATCTATGCGTCCGACCTCGAAGGCGTGCTTTCCTCGCATCCTGACCTCGCCGAGGCAGCGGTGATCGCCATCCCCAGCGACAGATGGGGCGAGACGCCGCTCGGGCTGGTGGTCGCGCGACCGGGCGCGAGGGTGGAGGCCGCGGCGCTGCTCGAATGGGCCAACGCGCGGCTCGGCCGGATGCAGCGGCTGACGGCCGTGGAAGTGCGCGATTCACTGCCGCGCTCGGCCGTCGGCAAGGTGCTCAAGCAGGAACTGAAGCGGCCCTATTGGGAGAAGAAGACATGAGCGTCCAGGACCTGCCTGTTCCGCAAGTCGCGCTGGTGACGGGCTCCGGCAGCGGCATCGGTCGCGCGACGGCAATCAGGCTGGCCGCGCTCGGTTCGAAGGTAGTGGTCGGCTACAATCTGGGCCGCGAGGCGGCCGAGCATGTGGTGAGCGAACTCGCCGGCTCCGGCCATGTCGCGCTGCGGATCGCGCTTGAGGATGCGGACAGCATCAGCGCGGCGGCGCGCGCGGTGGGAGAACGGTTCGGCCGGCTCGATGCGCTGGTCAACAATGCCGGCAGCACGGTGCCGGTGCCGCTCAACGATCTCGAAGCGCTGACCGACGAGGTTTTCGACCAGGTGGTGCGGATCAACCTGCGCGGACCGTTCTCCGTCATCCGCGCGCTGCGGCCGCTGCTGGAGAAGGGCGAGAACGCCGCGATCGTCAACGTCTCGTCGCTCGCGGCACAGACGGGCATGGGCAGCAGCCTCGCCTATTGTGCCGCGAAGGGCGGGCTGGACACGCTGACGGTGGGGCTTGCCCGGGTGCTGGCGCCGAAGGTGCGGGTCTTTTCGGTGTCGCCGGCGGGCGTCGATACGGGCTTCGTGCCGGGGCGCACGCGCGAGCAACTCGAGGCGATGGCGGAGAAGATGCCGCTGCGCAAGGTGACCTCGGCCGACGACGTGGCGCGCGCCATCGTCGCCTGCATCACGCATCTCACCAGCGCGACCGGAATCGTCGTGACCGTGGACGAGGGGCGGCACCTGTAGGTGCGCCCCGGTCCGAGGCTCAAGCGGCGGCCGGGCGGGCGGGGACCTGGCCGATCGAGATCATGGTGAGCACCGTCGCGCCGTCCTGGTTGACGACGGTGACGCGGGTGCGCAGGCGGCCGTATTCGGGCCGGCTCTGCGAGCGCTCGATGCCGACCACCTCGCGATGGACGGTCAGGCGGTCGCCGGGGCGCACCGGCTTGCGCCAGCGCAGTTCGTCAATACCCAGCCCGACCGCCGGCGTGCCCTGATGGCCGCCAGCCTCGATGAACAGCCGCATCGACAGCGCCACGACGTGCCAGCCCGAGGCGATCACGCCGCCGAATCGGCTTTGCGCGGCCTTCTCGGGATCGGTGTGCATCGGCTGCGGATCGTACTGCCGGGCAAAGGTGACGATGTCGTCCTCGGTGATCTCGACGGGCTTGCTGGTCCAGGTCTCGCCGATCTCGAAGTCTTCCAGGTAGCGGGGCATTCCTCGTTCCGTTCAGTGGGCTTTGGGGTTTCCGCGCGTGGCCTCGAGCCGCCCGAGGATTTCCGGCAGCCGGGCGGCAGCGCGATCCTGCAGTGTGCGGTAGAGCGAGTTGCCGTGGGCATCGATGGCGACGGTCACCGGCCCGAAGCGTTCGAGCCGGAAGCGCGAGAGCCGGAACTGTTCGATGAGGTCGTCCCAGCCGGTCTCCAGGCGCTCGACGACACCCCGACTGAGCAGGGGCGAGGCGCCGCCCGGCATGGCGAAATAGACGCAGCCGACCTCCCGCATCGCCTCGACGCAGGCATCGCCCATACCGCCCTTGCCGCCAGTGGAGGTCAACCGCAACTCGCGGATGATGCGCGGCATGAAGGCGTCGAAGCGGGTCGAGGTGGTCGGGTTGACGTAGTTGGGCAGCCAGCGGCCGCCTTCCTCGCGGCAGGAACTGCCAAGGTGGAACATTGCGCGGCCTTCGAGGGGGAAGGGCAGGTCACGCTCGCCGTCGAGGGCGGCAATGACGCGCTCATGGGTGGAAAAGCCGGCGGTGACGACGATCTCGCCGTCGAGCAGGACGGTGTCGCCCATGCGCAGCTTGCGCGCCTCGGCATGGGTGAGCGGCAGGCTGAGCCGCGGCAGGCCGTCGACGGGGGTGCTACTCAAGGCGGGTCACCGTGCCGTCTTCGAAAATGCGCAGCGAGGTGCGCCGGTTGATCCAGCAGTTGAAGCAGACCGCGACGGGCACGAAACCGTGGCCGTGGGCATAGTCGATGTGGACGGCAAGCGCGGTGGTGTCGCCGCCGGTGCCCATCGGGCCGAAGCCGGTCGCGTTGACGGCTTCGAGCAGGTGGGCCTCCATGTCGCGGATCATCGGGTCCTCGTGCACGGTGCCGATGCGGCGCAGCGTGGCGCGCTTCGCCATCTTGGCGGCATGGTCGAAGGAGCCGCCGATGCCCATGCCGATGACGACGGGCGGGCAGTGCTGGGAGCCCGCTTCCAGCACGCACTGCATGAAATATTCCTCGATCTCGGCGATCTTCGGATAGGAGAAGACCTTGAGGGCGGCCCAGCGGCCGGAGCCGAGCGCCTTGGGCTGGCAGGTGATCTCCATGTAGCCGGCGCCGTCGATGACATCGAAGGAGAGGATCGGCATGTCCCGTCCCTCGTAGCTGCGCTCCAGCGTCAGCGGATGGGTGACGAACTTCAGGATCGGCGGCTCGATCGTCTCCACGAGGTCGGCGAAGCCGTCGACGAAGGCACGGCGGATGTCGCCGTCGAGCGCCAGCCGCGTGCCGATCCTGACGAAATAGGTCGGGAAGCCGGCGTCCGAACAGGCGTGGCGGTCTTCGCGCTCGGCGGCAAGGGCCGCCGCCTGCATGAAGTCGAGCGTGCGCTGCGAGACGGGGCTGGTCTCGCGCTCGCGCGCCTGGCGAAGCGCCTGCAACGTGTCGTCGGGTACCTTCTTCAGCGACCAGCCGTAGAGGTCGCGCGCCGCCTTGCGGACGACATCGTAGGTGATCGGCAATGCTTCTCTCCGGGCTTGCGCAAGCAGGACAAGTCTGCCGGCAAGGCGGCCCGTCGCAAACCGGCGTGGCGGATATTCCGCAGGGCGGAATTCACCGGCGGCCGGGTTCTTACCGGCGGCTCGCCCGTCCTCTATTGCCGGGCGGCAGGAGCGCGTTGAACCAGAAAGCGGTGGAGGCGGTGGCCACGAAAGAGTGGGTCCGGATCGGACGAGAAGACGCAGAGGCGTTCGCCCGCGATCTCTTCGAGCGCGCCGGCGTCGAAGCCGAGACTGCGGCGACGGTCGCTGCTGCGCTGATCGAAGCCGAGCTCGAGGGCCACTCCTCGCACGGACTCCTGCATGCGCCGACCTACCTGCGGCGCATACTCGCAGGCACGATCGCGCGGTCGGGAAGACCCAGGCTCGTG
>Ga0207868_1000593_pt1 | contig 35567 bp, 31 predicted proteins | sample Passage237B_FD_187370 | JGI IMG/M metagenome (GOLD analysis project Ga0207868, IMG submission 187370) | Cellulose adapted compost microbial communities from Newby Island Compost Facility, Milpitas, CA, USA - Passage2 37B (SPAdes) (version 3) ... | reverse complement strand
TCCTTCTGCGGCGGCTGAAACGCATGAGATATGATATGGCATGATACGAGGCGGCAGGGCAAAACCCTGCGCGGTTTCATTCTAGCATTTCGGGAGGAAATGGAGCGGATGAAGGGATTTGAACCCTCGACATTTACCTTGGCAAGGTAACGCTCTACCCCTGAGCTACATCCGCATCGCATTAAGATGCGTCGCCGACGGATAAAAGAATCTCCCGCCGCTGCGACAGGCATTAGAAATATGACAGACGCCCCGTTTTGTCAAGAAAGCAAATATCGAAACCCTGTAGGGTTATTTTTACAATTAAATCAATAGCTTAAATACAAAACACCCGCCGGCTGAAACGCGCGGCGGGTGCTTGATGTGTGCAGATCAGGGGAAAATCAGCCCTGTTTCGGTTTTTTGATGACCGGCCAGTTCATTTTCGCCTTTTTATCGGGCGTCAGACCGGCATTGTCGTTGGCGGGTTTTGCCGCCTTGCCGAAAATGCGGCGCAGCGGTTTGGTGACCACGCGGGCGAAGAAACCGTCCTTGTGCTCGGCCGCTTCGCGCAGCTGTTGCGCCCGCACGCCGGAGAGCGGTTTTTCGCGCAGAGGCTTGCCCGTTTTCAGCATGGTTTCGATACGCGCCACCGTGCGGGGATCACGCACCAGTTCCATGAAGTGCTTGCGCTCCAGCGCGCGCAGGTAGTCTTGCGAGACTTTCACGCCGGGGCCGGCTTTGTCGCCGCCCGTCAGCACGCGGCCGACCTTGTCGGAGACGACCACGTCATAGGGCGTGGCCTGGCCTTTGAGGAAGAAACCGTCCACGGCCATGTTGAGCGCCGCCGCACCGGCAGGGCCGGGCAAGGTCATGTCATGCGGCACTTCAGGCTTGAAATCGGCTGCAAGTTCCAGCGCCTTTTTCTTCGCATCGGCCAGCAGGCGGGCTTTGTTCATCGTCACGCCGTCGCTTTCGCGCAGATACATCAGGTCTTTGCCTTCAAAGGCGGAAAGACCGACCTTGGCCGTCGAAATGGTTTCGAAAACCGCGGCCACGGGCGGCATCGGCCCTTTGGGCAAACGCTTGTTTTGCGTGGCGCGCGTCATCAGCTCGGTGGAGCCGCCCCATGCGGGCAGCAGGCCGACGCCGACCTCGACCAGCCCCATATAGGTTTCGGCATGCGCCTGTACGTGGTGGGAGTGCAAAAGAACTTCGCAACCGCCGCCCAGCGCTTTGCCCGAAGGCGCGGAAACGACAGGGAACTTCGCGTATTTCAAACGCTTCAGCGCGTCCTGTCCACCCTTCACCATTTTATCGACGATCCAGTATTGCTTGGCTTTCGCCGCCAGCATGGCCACGCCGATATTCGCGCCGACGGAGAAATCGTCGCCTTCGTTGTGGATGACCAACGCCTTGAACGGCTGGCCGTCTTTGCCTTTTTTGCTGCCTTTTTCGATGATGTCGCAAGCCTGATTGATGGTCTTCAGGGTATAAAGATCCAGCGAGTTCATCTTGGAGGTAAATTCAAGGCAAAGCACGCCGTCGCCCGCATCCCACAGCGCCGCGCCCATTTTGCCGATACCCGGAACGTTCTTGGTGTTATCGACAACAGGTTTGGAAGCGCGTTTGATGTCGGAGAGCAGCAAGACGCCTTCGGGGCGCTTGACCTCGGCATAATCGCCGTCCTTGGTCAGGTAATGCAGCTTGCCGTTTTCGGTTTTGTAGAATTTTTTACCGGCGGCTTTTTCAAGGAAGGCGGGCACTTTCTCCCCTTCCGCTTTCAGGCGGTTGATGAAGTAATCCACGCCCAGCTTGTCCAGCATTTCGAACGGGCCGTCTTTCCAGTTATAGCCCAGCTTCATGGCCTGATCGACGTCGGTGATATTGCCGGAAATGGTATGCACATGTTCGGCGGCATAGCACAGCGTCTGTTTCAAAACGGCCCAGGCGTAATCGCCGCCCTTGTCCTTGGTTTCGACCAGCGCCTTCAGGCCGCCTTTGCGGGCATTCTCGGCCGCTTTCATTTTCGGCTTCATGGCGGGACGTTCCGCGCCGGTATCGAGGTCGATGGCCATTTTCTCGCGCTTGTCGTTCAGACGATAAAAACCGCCCTTGCCCTTGCGGCCCGTATAGCCGTCCGCGATCATTTTGTCGATCACGGGGGACTGGCGCGCGATTTTGACGTAGCCGTCATCGGCCGGCAATTTTTCCGTCAGGCTTTTGCTGATATGCGGCATCAGGTCAAGGCCGACCAGATCCACCAGACCGAAAATCCCCGTTTTGGGAATACCCATGGGACGGCCGACGATGGCATCGGCTTCCTCGACCGTCAGTTTGCGGTCGATTGCCTCGTTGATGGAGGCCTGAATCCAGAACGTGCCGATGCGGTTGGCGATGAAGCCGGGCGTATCGTTGCAAACCACAACGCCTTTGCCCATTTTCTCGTCCATGAATCTGGTGACATCGGCCACCATTTCGGGGCTGTTGTGCGGGGACGTTACCAGCTCCAGCAGCGGCATATAACGCGGCGGGTTGAAGAAGTGGGTGATGACGAAATCTTTTTTGAACTGTTCGCTCTGCCCCTCGATCAGCGTTTGCAGCGGGATGGTCGAGGTATTGGAAGCGACGATGGAACCGGGCTTGCGGTTTTCGTCGATCTTCTTGAACAGGTTGGATTTGATCGCGGGATCTTCCAGAACGGCTTCAATGATCAGGTCGCAATCCTTCAGGCGGTCCAGATGGTCTTCGGTATTGCCGGGGTTGATCTTTTTCGCATTGCGTTTGTGCATCAGCGGTGCCGGATTGGTTTTCAGCATCTTTTGCACAGCGCCCTTGGCGATCACATCGCGGTCTTCCGCGCCTTTCGGCACGATGTCGAGCAGTTCGACCTCGATCCCCGCATTCGCGAGATGCGCGGCAATGCCCGCACCCATCACGCCCGCGCCGATGACGGCAGCCTTTTTAATAGCCATTCTCAAACTCCTTCAAAAAACGGTCTCTTGCCTGATGATCAGGGTTTCGGCGTGTATTTTTTCAATACCGTCGTAATACCCTGACCCGCGCCGATGCACTGGGTGGAAATGGCGTAATCGCCTTCCTTGCCTTCATCGTGCAACAATTGCGCGGCCTTGCCGGTGATGCGCGCGCCGGTCGCCCCCAGCGGGTGACCCAGCGCAATGGCGCCGCCATGCACGTTCAGTTTCTCGTCGGGGATTTTCAGCTCGCGCTGGCAGGCGATGGACTGGGAAGCAAAAGCTTCGTTCATTTCAACGAATTTCACGTCGTCCATGGTGATGCCCGCAAGTTTCATGGCCTTTTCCGTCGCCGGAATGGGGCCAAGACCCATGACTTCGGGATCCAGACCCGCAACCGCAAAGGATTTGATCTCCGCGAGAATTTCAAGGCCGTGTTTCAGCGCGAATTCCTCGGAGCATACCAGCACGGCGGTCGCGCCGTCGGTAACGGGGGAAGAGGTCGCGGCCGTCACGCTGCCGTCCGCCTTGAAGGCGGGTTTCAGCTTGGCCAGATCTTCCGCCGTGGAATTCGGACGCGGGCAGCCGTCTTCTTTGACGACCGTGCCGTCCTTTTTGACGATCGGCACGATTTCCGCCTCGTATTTGCCGGCTTTTTTTGCTGCCGCGGTTTTGAACTGGGATTTCAGGGAGAATTCTTCCTGTTCCTGACGGGAAATGCCTTTGCGCGCGGCCACGTTCTCCGCCGTTTCGCCCATGCCCATATAGGCGCCGGCGTTTTTCTTGTAGAGATCAGGGTTCGGGGAGGGGTTGAAACCGCCCATCGGCACGCGGGACATGCTTTCCACGCCACCGCAGATCACGGCTTCGGACATGCCCATGGAAATGGCGCCTGCCGCATCGTGAATGGCCTGCATGGCAGAACCGCAGAAACGGTTGATGGTCACGCCGCCGATTTCTTCGGGCAGGCCTGCGTTCAACACAACCAAACGGCCAAGGTTAAGGCCCTGTTCGCCTTCCGGCATCGCGCAGCCGAGTTTCAGATCATCGATCAACTTCGGATCCACGCCGGTTTTTTTCACCAGACCCGCCACGGTTTGCGCCATCAGATCATCCGGGCGCACATCCTTCAACTCGCCTTTCCCCGCAGGCGTAAAGGGGGAACGGACGTATCCGGCAATAACCACTTTTTTCTGTTCAGTCATGTTTCGGGCCTCACTTTTAAGAACGTGTTGAATGCGGCCACACCCCAGAGTACCGGTTTTTGGATAAAACCTTGTCGCGTTTGCTTATATGAGTCGCGCTTTTGTTGAGGCAAGTATGAAGGATGGATAACGCTACGTAAAGTCGGAATTTGTATTTTTCTGCACAGCGTAAAGTTCGGGAATTGCAAGGATTAAGGCCTCACAATTCCCATATTTTTATACATATCTTTTAGGATTTATGACCAGCGTCGCCGCCTGCTTCCGGCGCATCGGGCGCATCCTGATCCTTCGTCTTGTAAAGCGAATAGGCTACGCCCGCGCCCAGCAGGCTGAAAGTCACGCCAAGGGAAATCCAGGCGGGGAATTTCACCAGATCCAGCCAATCGACGATAAAGACCTTGGAGCCGATAAACACCAGCACCAGCGCCAGCGCGTATTTGAGATACTGGAAGCGCACCAGAATGACCGCCAGCGCAAAATACAGCGCGCGCAGGCCCAGAATGGCGAAAATATTGCTGGTGTAAACGATATAGGGATCGGTCGTCAGCGCCAGAATGGCGGGGATGCTGTCCACCGCAAAAATCAGGTCCACGCATTCGATCACGACCAGCGCCATCAACAGCGGCGTGGCATAGGTGACCATCCTGCCCTTGCGCTCTTTTTTGATCGTGAATTTGTTGCCGTGAATTTCCTGCGTCACGCGCATGTGTTTTTGCAAAAACACCAGCACGGGGTTTTTGCCGATATCCGCATCATCGTCATCCTTGATGAACAGCATTCTGATGCCGGTGTAGATCAGGAAGGCCGCAAACAAATACAGTATCCAGTGGAAATGCTGCACGATGGAAGTGCCAAGGCCGATCGTCAACCCGCGCAGCAGAATAACGCCGAGAATGCCCCAGAACAGCACGCGGTGCTGGTATTCGCGCGGGATTTTGAAATAACCGAAGACAAGGGAGATGACGAATATGTTATCGAGGGAGAGCGATTTTTCGACCAGAAAGCCCGTGATGTACAAGCTGGCGTAATCAAGCCCGATTTCAAACCATATCCAGACGCCGTAGAGCAAACCGATGGTGATGTAAAAGCCGCTCATCATCAGGCTTTCACGCATCGTGATCGCCCTGCTTTTTTTATGCATCACCCCAAGATCGAGGAACAGGAGAAAAAAAACGACGGCGAAAAAGAACACCCACATCCAAAGGGGTTTATCCATCATTTTTCTCCGTACAGGTTAACAAAGGCCGGCGCATCACAAAGCCGGTCAGAAAAAGAGATCGGCCATGTCCTTGACCAGCGGCACAAGGCTGTCGCCCACAAGCGTGCCCAGCGCGGCCAGCACCACAGCCGTGCCCCAGAAGGTGCGGTAAACGTTGAGATCGGAACGGTCGATAGCGCGTTGCCAGAGCCATGCGGCGCCGGGCACGATGCCCGCCACCACAAAAATCGCCAGACCGCGCAAGAGAATGCACAGTACGTAATCCATGCCGCCGTCGCCGGTCAGCGACGGCTCCCCGGGGCCGAACAAAAGCTTGTCGAGACCGGCATTGCCGATACGGAACGGCAGGCCGCTTTGCTTGATGGGGCCTTCGGTAAAAATATAGGCGGCGAGAACGGAAAGGCCGTAAACAATGGCAAGACCCATGGCCGGGCCGTTCCCCTTGCCTTCGCGTTTGGATTGTACCTGAAAGCCCTTGCTGTATTTTTGTGCCTTGAGGCGTTTTTCCGCCGCACCGACCAGCGCGGGCTTGTCATTCTTTTTCCCGAAACCGAACATAAAAAAATCCCCCCGGACAATGCCTATGGATATGTCAAAATACGCCCTCGCCACAGTGTAGCGAAACCGCGCGCAAAAGAAAAGCGCGAGACATCAAAGGCACACGCCGCCCGCCGTGATGCAACAGGCGTTACGCCTTGACGATGTTATGACGATCCGCCACGCCCGCGAGTTTGTTGCGCGTATCGATGACAAGACGCGCATGTCGGGCCACCATGTCATAATCCACGTTGTCATGATCGGTGATGATCATGACCGCATCCGCCGCCGCCACGGTCTCGGGCGTCAGGGGAACGGAAACCATGCCCGTAAAGGCCGCATGTTCGCGCGTCGGCGGCACGACATCGACATAGGGATCGTGGAAGGAGAGATCGGCCTGACGTTTTTGCAAAAGCTCCATCACCGTAAAGCTGGGGCTTTCGCGGATATCGGCAACGTTTTTCTTGTAGGCCATGCCGAGGATCAGGATTTTCGCGCCCTTCAGCGATTTGCCGAAACGGTCATCCAGCGTTTCCGCCAGACGGTTCACGACAAAGCGCGGCATCAGCACGTTGACCTCGCCCGCCAGCTCGATAAAACGCGTGGAGATGTTATACTCGCGCGCTTTCCACGTCAGGTAAAACGGATCGATCGGAATGCAATGCCCGCCAAGGCCGGGGCCGGGATAAAAGGGCATATAGCCGAAAGGCTTGGTTTTCGCCGCTTCAATCACTTCCCAGATGTCGATGCCCATGGCGTCGTAGATCACCTTCAGCTCGTTCACCAGCGCGATGTTGACGGCGCGGAAAATGTTTTCGGTCAGCTTTACCGCCTCCGCCGTATCGGCGCTGGAAACAGCCACGGTTTGCGCCAGAAACTGGTCATACATGGTTTGCGCGAGTTTCAGCGCGGCAGGGCCGTCGCCGCCGACGACCTTCGGAATGACCGCCGTGTGGAATTTCGCATTGCCGGGATCTTCACGCTCGGGCGAGAAAGCCAAAAAGAAATCCACGCCGGAACGCAGGCCCGTGGCCTGTTCCAGAATGGGGCGCACCAGTTCGCGCGTCGTGCCAGGCCAGGTGGTGCTTTCCAGCACGACCAGCTGGCCGGGACGCAGCGTTTTGGCAATCGTTTTGGTGGTTTCGACCACATAGGTCATGTCCGGTTCGCGGTTGCGGTTCAACGGCGTGGGCACGCACATCAAAATCGCATCCACTTCCGCAAGGCGCGAAAAATCCGCCGTCGGCACAAAGGCGTCATCCTTCACATAGCCGCCGATGCGGTCGCTGTGGATATTGCCGATATAGGATTTGCCCGCTTTCAGCTTTTCGATCTTGTCGGGGTCGATATCAAAACCGACGGCTTTGAACCCCTCGGCGCAAATCGCGCAGACCAGCGGCAGGCCGACATAGCCGAGACCGATGACGCCGATCTTCGCCTTGCGGTCGATGAACATCCGGCAGAGCCGGTCCACATCCACCGCCGCAGGCGCGGCATCCGTATCGCGGGGGGCGGATGGTTGTACATGTGCGGTCATGGCCGTTTCCTTGAAAGCTGTAAAAACCTCTATTCCAAGGGGTTTTTACCATATCGGCCATGCGATGCAAGGTTTTCCATGCGCCCCTCACCCCGCAGACGCGGGATTGTGCCTTGTTTTATCAAGGTTTTCCAAAAAAGACGGGGAAACCGGTGCCCGTATCAGCCGTGCGCGCGACGGCCGAAACCCTTGCGGTGTTGCGCGCCGTTGCGGTGCTTGCCCTTTTTGTTTTTGGGGCGGCGGGACTCGTTGTCGTTTTGCGCGGGCGGCTGGCCGTTGCCGTGATGCGGGTGCTTGTTCCGTACCGGCAGCGGAATAACCTTGGCGCTCTGGTTGAAAGCGCGGGACGCTTTTTGCGACGGCGCTTGCTGTTGCGGCGGGCGCGTATTCACGCCCAGCGCTTCTTTCAGCTGCGTCAATTCCGTATCGATGCGGCTGAAGGTACGCTGCATCTCCAGCGTTTCCTCGAAGGGCAGCTCTGCTGCGCGGGCGCGCAGTTTTTGCATGTCCTTGCTGTAATAGAATTCGGCAAAGTTGCGCGTCAGCGATGCGATCTTGCGGCGGTCGTCGTATCCCGCCACTTCGTTGAACAGGCTGGACACAACCTTGGTCGTTTCCTCCAGCGCGGGTTTCAGTCTCATATCCGCGTGATGGCGCGCTTTGAGGTCGTGATCCAGAATATCGTTGAAGATTTTCGCAATATTGCGTTTGCCGGGGCGGTTGTCCGCAGCGGCCTCCGCCACGGTTTTTTTCTGGCGGCGGGCCAGTTCGGCCACGGTTTTGAGCCCCTTTTCCACCAGCGGATTTTCAACAAATTCGTTATAGCGGTCATTGGCCTGATCGACCGTGAAAGCGGCATGGCTGATTTTGCGGAACGGATCGTTCGGGCGCTGGCGCAGTACATCCCAGCGGGAGCCTTTTTGCTGCGGCGGGCACACAAAACCGGGCTGTTTGTCGTTGCGTTCCGGCACCATCATCAAAATCCACTTGCTCTGGCCGGGTTGCAGATCGCCCACACGCTGGATGTTGTTCAGCGTATTTTTGTATTCGTGAATTTCTTCGGGGAGGAGGATCAGGTTGCCAAAATGGTTCTGGCGGAATTTCGGTTCGACTTCCGACTTCTGGTCGGGATCGGTTTCCTTGCTTTTGGCCCAAAGGCCGGAGCCGGAGCGCTCGATAATATGATCGATATTGACTTCATAGGGGCGGCCGGTTTCATCGGCGGGGTCGAGACCCTTGCGCATACGCTCGATACCCGTTTCGCAAATGCCGAGCGCCCGAAGGTCCTCCGCGTAATTCTCGCCCACGAATTGCAAAAAGCGCGAACGCACGTGTTTAAGATATTCATTGTGGATGGCGGCGTTTTCGTCCTGGGAGATTTTTGAATAACGCACCGGCACCAACCGGAAACCTGCGGGCACATCGCTGATCATGTCTTCAAACTGCGCGCGGCGGGCCACAGCCTTGTCGTAGTTTTGCTGGACTCTGGGATCGATATCGTCTTTCGGCTGGGCGTCCAGCTGGCTTTTGCGGAAGGCAATATAATCGTCGATGTCTTTGCGGATCTTGTCTTGCAGCTCGCTGACAGTGGGGGGAGAAGGGTCCTTACCCGACGGGGCGAAGCCCGGGGATGCGGTAATTTCGGTAATCGTGCTCGCCGAAACCCTTTTCGTCAACAGTGCCTCCGTCATGATGCGGTTGCAGAGTAAGCGTTTTGCTTTGGTGTCTCATTTTTATGCGAAAAGGGGGATAAAATCAATGAAATAGTTTGGGGATAATTTTATTGTGAAAATTACCTGTTTATATGGTCATTTTATAATATTATTATAAAAACAGCCCAAACTATCCACAATGCGCGGCAAAACGCGGAAAGATTATTTCCCGCCCTGCCACCGTCCGGCACAGGTTTGCGAATCGAGTGTTAAAAAATCTGTACGTGGTCGCGGGATTTCCGGGAACGCGCAGCGCCGCGCCCGTTTACATCAAGGCGCGGGTACGTGTGATGCCTTTCATTTTGCGCACGTCGCTTTCGATGCGGGCGGCGCCGGTATAGGTGACGTTCATACTGCGCGCGCGACCGTCTTCAGCGGCGGCAGAGAAAGACACGCTGAGCACGCCTTTCATTTTCTTCACGTCATCGACGATCTTTTTGCAATCGTCGTCGGAAAGGTTCTTGTCGAACTCGGCGCGGAAGGCGGGCAGCAGGCTCATGGTTTTATTTTTCCTTTACCGGTTCAGCCGAAGACTTCCTCCCACGCAGCTTTGAGCGCGCGGTCCATATCGGCCATGGAGACCTGGATGCCGAGATCGGCCAGGGATGTCACACCGTGCTGCGCAATGCCGCAGGGAACGATGCCGTTATAATGGGAGAGATCGGGCGCAACGTTGATGGCCACGCCGTGATAGGCAACCCATTTGCGCACGCGCACGCCGATGGCGGCGATTTTCGCCTCCACGCCTTTTTTACGGCCATAGGCATGCATATCGATCCATATGCCGACGCGGTCGGCGCGGCGCTCGCCCTTTACGCCGAATTGCGCCAGCGCGCGGATGATCCATTCCTCGAGGTCATGGATATAGGCTTTGAGATCCGGCCCCGCACCGGTATTGCGGCGTTGCAGGTCGAGCATCACATAGGCCACGCGCTGACCCGGCCCGTGATAGGTATATTGCCCGCCGCGCCCGCTGCTATAGACGGGAAAGCGCGGGTTCAGCATGTCGCTTGGCTTGGCGCTGGTGCCGGCGGTATAGACGGGGGGATGTTCCAGCAGCCAGATGTAATCTTCCTCGTCCTTCTCGCGGATCATATTGACCTTGGCCTCCATGAAGGCGACGGCGCGGTCATACGGCACGGGCCTGTCATCGCAGTGCCAGAAGACGGGATGCTTGCGGCGCTTGGCCGCTGCTTTCGGTTGGGCAAGTTTTTGCGCGAGAGCCATGAAAATCGCTTTCTATAAATTAAAGAAGTGCCTTGGTTTTGAATGAAGTGAACATAATCCCTCACGCCCTTTTTGAAAAGCCCCCCTTGACATATCCCGCCCTGCTCTTTAGAAAAAATTTCAGCACCTTTACAGCGTTTTTTAGAATATTTCAATTTTCTGTAAAAGAAAGGAACTAATCCATGTTTAAAGGTTGGTTCAACAAGGCCGCGAACTCGTTTGATGAAGTCAAACAGATGACCACGCGCAAGCTGCCCGTGCCCGATCTGGAAGGGACGGACAAATACGTCCAGCTGACCGCCAAGCGCACCAAGGAAGGCTATTGGACGATCCGCATCGACAATAACCTCAAGACCGTGACAGCCGGCGTGCAGGAAGTCAGCCGCGCCTATCGCTCCGCCATCAACAAGCACACGGGCCGCACGGTCAGACAGGGCGACGAGGAATTCCGCATGAACTTCGATGCCGCCTTCCTGATCCTGCGCGACATGGAAGAATCCCTGCTGAAATACCGCAATACCCCCGCAGGGCCGGAGCCGGACCATCACTTCATGGCGGCCTATCGCCTGCTGCCCCCGAGCTTCAAGGAGCAGATGGATGATCTGTTCTTCTCCCGCGCGGAGGAAAAAGGCGAGATTCTGGAGCCGAAAAAACCGACGGCGACGCCTGCGGCAAAGCCCAATGCGCCCAAACCGCCGTTCCCGCCGAACTGATACCGGCGGCGACTGCCGATCAGAAAAAGCGGCCGCAATGGCCGCTTTTTTATTCTCCATAGCGAATCTTTGTCATAAAATTATAAAGGCGGGGCAGCGCCGTACGGCGAAACGGTGCAAAACGGGAATATCCTTGCGCCGCCTGTGGCGATCTGCTATTTCCATACGGCAGTTTTAAAACTGTCCTACCTAATCATGCGGTCATGGCGGAATTGGTAGACGCGCAACGTTGAGGTCGTTGTGGGGCAACCCGTGGAAGTTCGAGTCTTCTTGACCGCACCATTTCTTTGAAACCGATAGCAGGCCTTTGCGGCATCCGCGCGCTGCGGACCGGATCGCGCCGCTGCTTTTCTAGCCCTCAACCGTCAAAACCGCCGATACGTTTGCAGGCGGGTTTGCGTGCTGGCATTTTTTTCGGCGCGGGTTTTTCAGGCGCAGGCGGTTCCCGGTTTTTGCCTTTGAAGTTTTCATTGGCGGCCTTTTTCAAACGGCCCTTCGGCGGAACGGCAGAGTCGATGCTGCGCGGCGGCGCTTTCGTCGGCGGCGCGGGCGGTTTGACGCCTGCCAGCGCCAGACCTTCGTCGATTTCCGCATCGCGATAGGGCGCATAGCCGTTTTCATGGCGGATAATCGCCTTTACCAGCGGGAAAAGATGTTCGTGGCGTTTGAGATCCAGCTTCTGGTTTTTGCCCAGACCCGTTTCCCGCGCGACGGCGTTGACATAGGCGGCCGTATTGTTTTCCACCGGCGGCGCCCAGCGGTGGATGATTTCCTCGATCGTGTTCAGCCCGTATCTGGCCTGATAGTTTTGCAATATCCGCGCCATGGCGCGAATGCCCCATTTGGCTTCGGTGAAGGTGAAAAAGCGGCTGTCGGGCTGCCGGTCGGCAAGGCCTTTCCAGCGGTCGCGGGATTTTTCGATGTTGCCGGGGTTATTGTTGCGCACGCCGCGGCTGGGGTTATTCGGACCGTGTGGGGACGCCATTCCATTTCCTCCTTCAAGGTATGTTGAAACCGTTGGTGAGTGAAAGCAGGTGTTTCGTCGTCCCGTCATGCTCGCAAGCCCCCCGGCAAAAATCAACCCTGCGCGCCGAAAGCGCGGCAAACGGTATTAGGGGAAAAAGAAAACCCGTCAAAAAAGAAAATAAGTCCAAAAGCCTTTAAAACCGTGCTATTCTGCCGATCCATGCGCGCCGGTATGCCGATCGTCATCGCTGCAAGCCGATCGCCGCGCTGTATCCCTTCAGGAGTTTTTTTCGCATCATGGCCCTCAAAAAAGATTCGCTCTATCAAGCGGCCCTCGAATATCACCGCAACCCGAACGGCCCCGGCAAAATCGCCATCACGCCGACCAAGGCGCTGGGATCGCAGCGCGACCTTGCGCTCGCCTATTCTCCCGGCGTGGCCGCGCCTTGCGAAGAGATCGAGGCGGATCCGAAAACCGCAGCGGAATATACGGCGCGCGGCAATCTTGTCGCCGTCATCACCAACGGCACGGCCGTGCTGGGTCTTGGCGATATCGGCCCGCTGGCGGCAAAGCCGGTGATGGAGGGCAAAGCCGTCCTGTTCAAAAAATTCGCGGGCATCGATGCCATCGACCTTGAAATCGATGAAAAGGATATCGACAGGATCGTCGATATCGTTGCCGCGCTGGAGCCGAGCTTCGGCGGCATCAACCTTGAGGATATCAAAGCCCCCGAGTGTTTCGAAATCGAGCGCCGCCTCAAAGAGCGCATGAACATTCCCGTGTTCCATGACGACCAGCACGGCACGGCCATCATCGTCGGCGCGGCCTTTACCAACTGGCTGAAATATTCCGGCCGCAAGATGAAGGATGTAAAGCTCGTCACCTCCGGCGCGGGCGCTTCGGCCATGGCTTGCGTGAATCTCCTGCTCGCGCTCGGCCTGCCGCGCAAGAACATCACGCTCACCGACCGCGCGGGCGTCGTGTACAAAGGCCGCAACGAAAGCATGGATCCCGTCAAAGAGCAATTCGCGCAAACAACAAAGGACCGCACGCTGAAAGACGCGATTCGCAATGCGGACGTGTTCCTCGGCCTTTCCGGCCCCGGCGTTTTGACGGGGGAAATGGTGAAAACCATGGCGGATGCGCCGCTGATCATGGCGCTGGCCAACCCCACGCCCGAAATCATGCCGGAAGAAGCGCGCGCCGCGAAACCCAATGCCGTCATCTGCACGGGGCGCAGCGATTACCCGAACCAGGTCAATAACGTTTTGTGCTTCCCCTTCATTTTCCGCGGCGCGCTGGATGTGGGCGCGACCACGATCAACGAGGAAATGAAACTTGCCTGCGTGCATGCGCTGGCGAAACTGACCATGGCGGAAACCAGCGCCGAAATGGCCGCCGTTTACGGCGACGAGCCGATGCAGTTCGGCGCGGATTACCTGATTCCGAAACCTTTTGACAACCGTTTGATCCTTGAGCTGCCGCCCGCCGTTGCCAAGGCGGCGATGGATTCCGGCGTTGCCACGCGCCCGATTGCGGATTTTGACGCCTATCGCGCCAGCCTTGAAAAATACGTTTTCAAATCCGGTCAGCTGATGCGCCCGATTTTCGAACGCGCCGCGCATCACCCCAAACGCATCGCCTTCGCCGAAGGGGAAGAGCAGCGCGTGCTGCATGCCGCGCAAACCATTATCGACGACGGCATCGGCTTCCCCATCCTGATCGGGCGGGAAGAAGTCGTCACCACGCGCATCAAGCGCATGGGCCTGCGCATGAAAAAAGGCGTGGATTACGAACTGGTCAATCCCGAAAGCGATCCGCGTTATAACGATTACTGGACAACCTATCACAGCCTGATGGAGCGCAAGGGCGTCACGCCGGCGATTGCCAAACAGGCGGTGCGCACGCGCAACTCGATCATCGGCGCGCTGATGGTGCATAAAAACGATGCCGATGCGCTGATCTGCGGCACCATCGGCCGTTACGACCGCCACTTCAAATACGTGACCGACGTGATCGGCGCGAGCCACGACAGCTGCACCTATGCCGCAATGAACGTGATGATCTTGTCAAAGGGCACGTATTTCCTGTGCGACGCCTATGTCAATCCGAACCCGACGGCGGAGCAGATTTGCGAAATGACCATTCTGGCCGCTGCCGAAGTGCGCCGTTTCGGCGTGGAGCCGAAAATCGCGTTGCTGAGCCATTCGGATTTCGGCAGCATCGACCGCCCCGATACCATCAAGATGCGCCGCGCGGCGGAGATGATCCGCGACCGCGCGCCGGATCTGGAAGTGGAAGGGGAAATGACAGCCGTTGCCGCCTTCTCCGAAGAAGTGCGCAATATGATGTTCCCCAATTCGCAGCTGAAAGGACAGGCGAACCTGCTGATTATGCCGAATATCGATGCGGCGAACATTACCTTCCATATCATGCGCGAGCTGGGCGACGGCATTACCGTCGGCCCGCTGCTGCTGGGCGCGAAAAAGCCGGTGCATATCATGGTGCCTTCCGTCACCTCGCGCGGGATTGTGAACGCGGCGGCCTATGCCTGCGTATGCGCGCAGCTGCTGGAAAAGGACAGCCTGCCGTCCGCCGCGCCCGCAAAGACGAAGGCGAAGGAAAAAACCAGAACCAAAGCCGCGCCGAAGAAAAAGGCCAAACCCGCAAGCGCCGCTGCGGCCAAGGGTAAGGCCGTGAAAACGGCGAAAAAAGCGCCTGCCAAACCCGCCAAAAGGAAACGCGCCTGACCCTTCGCGCGTTTCCTTTCCCAAACCACCCAACCGCCGCAAACGGAACAATGGCCGAGATCGAAGAAGAAAAACAAGAAGAACACGAGATTGATCCCGCCGCCGTCGAGGCCGGAGAGGAAGAACAAACCCCCGTGGAAAAAACCGCGGAGGAACATCTTGGCCTGACGGATGATTTCATCCGCGACATTATTGCCCTGCTGGAGGAAGAACAGGCGGAAGAGATCCGCACCGCCTGCCGCGACCTTTCCGACCCCGATGCGGCGGAACTGCTGACCAAGGTCGGGCCGCTGCGGCACCGGCTGGTCGATATTCTGGAGGATGACCTCTCGCCGGAGGTTTTCTCCTATCTCGGCTATGAAGTCCTGAACGATGTGCTGGGCTATATGTCGGGGCCGCACATCGCCTCCATCGTCAACGAGCTTGATTCCGACGATGCGATCAACCTGATCAACGAACTGGACGAAGGCCGCCGTGCCGAAATCCTGCGTCACCTGTCGCGCAAGGTGCGCGCGGTGGTCGAGGAAGGCTTGAACTTCCCCGAAGAATCCGCAGGCCGTCTGATGCAGCGCGAATTCGTCGCCATTCCGCAATTCTGGACCGTCGGCAAAACCGCCGATTATCTGCGGGCGGCCGCCGATGCCCTGCCCGATAAATTCTATGACATCTTTATCGTCGATCCGATGCATAAATACGTGGGTTCCGTTGCGCTCTCGGACGTGCTTTGCACGCAGCGCTCGCTGAAAATGGAATCCATTCTGGATGAAAACCACGTCAAAATCCCCGCGACGATGGACCAGGAACAGGTCGCGCACCTCTTCCGCCGCAAGGATCTTTTGTCCGCGCCCGTGGTGGATGATGTCGGCCGGCTGATCGGCGTTATCACCGTTGACGACATCGTGGACGTGATCGATGCGGAGGCGGAAGAAGACCTGCTCTCCATGGGGGGTGTGACGGATTCCGATATTTACAGCTCCACGCTTTCCACCGCCCGCGCGCGCTCGTCATGGCTGATGCTCAACCTTCTGACCGCCTTTATCGCCGTCAGCGTGATCAGCGTTTTTGAAGCTTCCATCGAGCAAATCGTCGCGCTGGCGGTGCTGATGCCCATCGTCGCCTCCATGGGCGGCAATGCGGGCACGCAAACCCTGACCGTTGCCGTGCGCGCGCTGGCGACAAAGGAACTCTCCTCCGCCAACGCCTGGCGCGTGATTGCCAAGGAATGTCGCGTGGGCATGTTGAACGGCACTTTCTTTGCCGTGCTGCTCGGCGTGATTGTCTGGTGGTGGTTTGACAATCTGACGCTGGGGCTGGTGATCGGCGCGGCATTGATCATCAATCTTTTGATCGCCGGATTTTTCGGCGCCTTTGTGCCCATCACGCTGCACCGTTTCAAAATCGACCCTGCCCCCGCTGCCGGCATTTTCCTGACCATGATGACCGACGTGATCGGATTCTTTGCCTTTCTGGGGCTGGCAACGTTTTTCCTGCTTTAAGCCAAGCCATTGTAATCAAACGAAAGTTGACATATGTTATGGACAGCGCCGCACGCGCTCTCTATGCTGGAAGGCCTGAAAACATTGATGCATCAGGATGATGTCCGCCTATGATCCGGCTTCGCAAAACAGCCAACGGCACCTTTCAAAAAAATGATATCGCCAAAGCCATCGCGGCGCTGGCGCTGGAAGAGCGCCGTGAAAAGCTGATGGAAGCCGCCGCCGACAATAACGTCGAAACCGTTGTCACCATTCTGGATACCGACCCGACGCTGATGAATATCCGCGATGATAACGGCTGGTCGCTGCTGCACAGCGCAACGGGCTGGTGCGCGGTAGAGGTGGTGGAGGAGCTGCTGCTGCGCGGCGCCAACCCCGACAGCCCCGACGCCAAGGGCCAGACCAGCCGCGAACTGGCGCATCAACTGGGCTTTGACAGTCTGGCCCAAAAAATGGACAGCATTCCGCGCGATGCCCGAAAACGCGCCGCGCTGCGGCGCGCAAAGGAAGAACAGGAAGCGCTGAAACGCGACATCGCTACCATCACCACCGGCACGACAGCACCCTGCTGCATCCACAAACACCCCCTGCACATCAAATCCAGAAGACCGAAACCGGGCTGATCTTATTGCGCCGCCACATGAACACGGAGATTCCGTAAAAGATTCGCGCACGGGGACGGCTCGACCTTGCGCGGCAATTTTTGTATGGTGGGGCATGATTTTCCAAGACCGGAGAGAAACACGATGACGGCTCCCACCGCCCATGCAGAAAAGAAAGCCCCCGCGATGACCGAATCCTATTTGCCCAAAGCGCTTGATTATCCCACGCTGTCCTTTGATCTTGGGGAGAATGCGACGTTGATCCGCGAAACGGTGCGTAATTTCGCGCAGGACAATATCGCGCCGATCGCAGCGGAGGTGGACCGCGCGAATGAATTCCCGAACGGCCTCTGGGCGGAATTCGGCAAGCTCGGCCTGCTGGGCATTACGGTGGAGGAAGAATACGGCGGCTCCGGCATGGGGTATATCGAGCATATCGTGGCGATGGAGGAAATCTCCCGCGCTTCCGCCGCCATCGGTCTTTCCTATGGCGCGTTTTCCAACCTTTGCGTCAACCAGATCCGCCTGAACGGTACGGAAGAACAAAAGAAACGCTATCTGCCCGATCTCTGCGCGGGCCGTACCATCGGCGCGCTGGCCATGTCCGAGCCGGGCGCGGGCTCCGATGTGGTTTCCATGAAGCTGCGCGCGGAAAAAAAGGGCGACCGTTACATTTTGAACGGCAACAAAATGTGGATCACCAACGGCCCCGATGCCGATACGCTGGTCGTCTATGCCAAGACCGATCCTGCGGCAGGATCCAAAGGCATCACCGCCTTTATCATCGAAAAAACCTTCAAGGGTTTTTCGACGGCGCAAAAGCTGGACAAGCTCGGCATGCGCGGGTCAAACACCTGCGAGCTGGTTTTTGAAGATTGCGAAGTGCCCGCCGAAAACGTGCTGGGCACCGAAGGCCGCGGCGTGAACGTGCTGATGAGCGGATTGGATTACGAACGCGCCGTATTGGCAGCCGGCCCCATCGGCATCATGCAGGCCTGCATGGATGTGGTTATCCCCTATTTGCATGAACGCAAGCAATTCGGCCAGAGCATCGGCGAATTCCAGCTGATGCAGGGCAAGCTTGCCGATATGTATGTCGCGCTGAACACCGCCCGCGCCTATGTTTACGCCGTGGGTCAGGCCTGCGATCGCAAGCAGATCACCCGCAAGGATGCGGCGGGCGCCATTCTTTATGCGGCGGAAAAGGCGACATGGATGGCGCTGGAAGCAATCCAGTGCCTTGGCGGCAACGGCTATATCAACGAATACCCGACAGGCCGCTTCCTGCGCGATGCGAAGCTCTATGAAATCGGCGCGGGCACATCGGAAATCCGCCGCATGCTGATCGGCCGCGAATTGTTCAAGGAAACAGCCTGACGTTAAAAACGGCTTGCCTTAACGGCTTTCGCCGCCGCTTTCTCTTTTTTTTGACGGGCAATCCTATGTCGGAGCGCCGGCGGCCCGCAGGACGGCTTTCAGCGGCACGGGTTTGTCTTCCCGTGCGGCATCGCGCAGCGTTTTATGCACGGCGCTGTCCTTGACCATCCATTTATAAAGGGCGGCATCTTCATCTTCGGTGAAGTAAATGTCTTTGACCTTGGCGAGGATCTCGCCGCGCGCGGCGGCGAATTGTTCCTGCGTCAGTTTGCCTTTGGCGGCCCGTACCGCCGTTTTTTCCATTTGGGTCAGCACCTCTTGCTCGCGCGGCGGCAGCGCGGCAAAGAAAGCCGTTTGCAAGGCCCGCATCGAGGTTGCCGTCGTAAAGCCCGCACCATAGGTCCGACCCAGAAAATCATCGACAGGCGCGGCCGTTGCGGATGCGGTTTTACCGGCCGTTATTTCATTGAAAGCCTCCAGCGTTTGTCCTGCCTGGAAAGCGATGGATTGCTGATGCAGAAAATCATATCTGTAATGATCCAGCCCGCTGATCATCAGCTCCGTAAACAGGCTGCGGCAAAAGGCGGCATCGCTTTTGAAACCCTCATACGGGTTTTCGTGCAAAAACTGGCGAATGCAGCGGTACACGGGCGTTGTGCGTTTTTGCAAATCTTCCATGAAGCTGTTATCACCCGCCGCCTGTTGTTTGACGGCAGCCAGCGTTTCCACCGTGCAGGCATCGGCCTCCGCCATTATGCGGGTGATGAAAACGGCACGGGCGCGGGCCACGGCCTTCGTATCGTTATGCTCTTTGTAGCAGGGATCCGCAAATTGCGAGACATGGCGCAATTCATGCAAACCCGTCAACGCCATGCCCGGCGTGTGACCGTTGTTGGCGACATAAACTTCGGGCGGCTTGTCCGCCTCCGGCGGCAGGGCATAGCCGTGATTGCCTTTCATGGCGCGCGGGTGACGCACGTAAACGGGTGTGCCAAGGCTTTCGGCTTTGGCAAGCAGCGCCTGTCCGCCCGCAAGGCCCGCGATGGTTTCCAGCATTTGCGCGCGGCGTTCTTCATGCGTGCCGTGTTTGCGCTGGTACAGCGTTTCACGCAGCTGCGTCACCCAGCGGGCAACAGCACCCGCGGGCTGATCGGCCTTTGTGGCGGCCTGATGGACGGCTTTGTCGGTTGTCACACAGTTACCCCGTTTTGTTTCACATAGTCTATAACAAAAAGATTAACAAAACCAGCCTGTTAGACAGGGAATGGCCAAAACGCCGCTTTTTCAGGGCCGCGCGGCGCATAACAGAAACTCGCGGTTGCCGTCACCGCCTGTAATGGGGCTGGGGATGACATCCGACAGCAAAAAGCCCGATTCTTGCAAAAAGCGCAGCACGGATTGCACAGCAGCCTGCTGCGCGGCTTCGTCTTTAACCACCCCGCCTTTGCCGATGGCGTCGCGCCCCGCTTCAAACTGCGGCTTGATCAGCACCACCATGCGCGCGCGGGAAGAGAGCAGCGGAAAAACAAAAGGCAGGGCCTTGGTGACACTGATAAAACTGAGATCCGCCGCCAGAAAATCGATGGCATCGGGCACAAGATCTGTCGTGATATCCTTTACATGCAATCCTTCCAGATTGACCACACGGGCATCGGCGCGGAGTTTTTCGTGCAACTGGTCATGCCCGACATCCACGGCATAAACCTTCGCCGCGCCGTAATGCAGCATCACATCGGTAAAACCGCCCGTGGAAGCCCCAAGGTCAAGGCATATCTGCCCCGCTATGTCCAGCGCGTAATGCGCCAGCGCGTGATCCAGCTTCATGCCGCCGCGCCCGACCCATGGATGCAAAGCGCCCATAACGGCAATATCGTCTTCCGGCCCTGTTACAAAGGCGGGTTTTTTCTGCACCGTGCCGCCGACGGTGACAAAACCTTCGCGGATCAGGCTTTGCGCCTTGGCACGGCTTTCCGCCAGCCCGCGGGATACAAGCGCCTGATCGAGCCGCATGTCACATCCCCCCTGCAACGAAAGCATAGCAAACCGCTGCCAGCACAACGGGCAGCGGCGGCAGTTTGAATTTTTGCAAAATGATAAAAGCGGTCAGAATAAAGCCGAGATCATAAAACGACATGAACGCGCTACTGAGTACGGGATGGATCAGCGCGCTGGCCAGCAGGCCCACAACAGCGGCATTGACCCCCGCGAGCGCACCTGCGGCGCGCGGCAGGGCCGACAGGGTTTGCCAGTAATGAAAGCCCGCAATGGCGACCAGAAAGCCCGGCAGGAAAATAAAACCCAGCGCCAACGCGCCGCCCGTCATCGGCGCTTGCGGCAGGATGGCCGCACCGAGACCGGCGGCAATCGCGAACAGCGGGCCGGGCAAAACCTGCGCCGCGCCGTAAATCGTCATAAACGTGCCGCTGCCAAGCCCTGATGTTTCATATAGCAGCGGCAGCACCACATGCCCGCCGCCGAAAACCAGCGCGCCGGCACGGTAAAAAGTATCCGCCAGTGCCATTGGCGTGCCGCTTTGCAACCCGCCCGTCATGAACGGCAGCGCCACCAGCAACAGCGCAAAGACCAGCAGGCAGCGCAGCGCCGCGCGCCGCGTGACAACGGCGGCGGCCATTCCCTGCGGCAAGACCGCGCCACGGCACAGCCACATACCGCCGAGCGCGCCGAAGACCAGAACCCCCAGCTGCGTGGAAATACCGCCGAACATCAGAGTCACGACAAAAACAATCCCCGCGAGGATGCGGCGCGTTCCGTCAGGGCAAAGCTTCGGCGCCATGGACCAGACGGCCTGCGCGACAATGACCGCCGCCGCGAGTTTCAGCCCGTGCAGAAGGGCATCGGGCGGCGCGGCAAAGGTCATGGCCTGCACGGCGGCGAGCATCAGCAGGGCGGAGGGCAGCGTAAAGCCGATAAAAGACAGCAAAGCCCCTGCAAACCCCGCCCGCTGCAAACCGATCAGGAAATTCACCTGACTGCTGGCCGGGCCCGGCAAGGCCTGGCACAGGGCGACCAGACTTGCGTATTCTTCCGCCGTCAGCCAGTTTTTTTGGCGCACATAAAGCTGTTCGAAATACCCCAGATGCGCGACCGGCCCGCCGAAAGATGTCAGCCCCAGACGCAAGGAAACCCGAAAACATTCCAGCGCGGAAACGGCGGTCACGGCAGCGGTCATGCCCGCAGGCCGCCCGCCTGCGGCGCGGCGCCGCGCAGGCCCTGCATGGCCGTATCGGCGATATCCTTCGCCGTCAGCCCTGCCAGCGCATATTGTTTTTGCGGCGTGTCGTGATCGATATAGACATCGGGCAATACCATGGGGCGCACGCGCAGGCCATTGTCGAGCAACCCTGCGGTGGCGAGTTCATGCAGCACGAAACTGCCGAAACCGCCGATAGAGCCTTCCTCCACCGTCACCAGCACTTCATGGTTTTGCGCAAGTTTATGCACCAGCGCGCGGTCCAGCGGCTTGGCGAAACGCGCATCGGCAACGGTTGCGGAAATACCCTGCAGCGCCAGCTGTTCCGCCGCCGCCAGACATTCCGCAAGACGCGTGCCGTAGCTGAGCAGCGCGACGGTCGCGCCTTCGCGCAGGATTCGGCCTTTGCCGATCTCCAGAATTTCCGGCACCTCGGGCATGTCGATCCCCACGCCCTCGCCGCGCGGATAACGCACGGCTGTCGGGCCCGCATCATAGGCCGCCATGGTGGCGACCATGTTTTTCAGCTCGGCTTCGTCGGCGGCGGCCATCAGCACCATATTCGGCAGGCAGCCGAGATAGGCGATATCAAAAGCCCCCGCATGCGTTGCGCCATCCGCGCCGACCAGGCCTGCGCGGTCCAGCACGAAACGCACCGGCAGGTTTTGCAGGGCAACGTCATGCACAACCTGATCATAGCCGCGTTGCAGGAAGGTGGAATAAATGCTGCAAAACGGCTTGTAGCCTTCGGTGGCAAGACCGGCGGCAAAAGTCACGGCATGTTGTTCGGCAATACCGACATCGAACATGCGCTCCGGAAATTCTTTCTGGAACAGGTCCAGCCCCGTGCCGGAGGGCATCGCCGCCGTGATGGCGACGATTTTGTCATCTTTGCGCGCGGCCTCGATCAGGCTATCGGCAAAAACGCGCGTATAGCTGGGGGCATTGGCCTTTGGCTTGGCCTGCGCGCCCGTGACCACGTCGAATTTCGCAACACCGTGCATTTTATCCGCCGCCGTTTCGGCAGGCGCATAGCCGCGGCCCTTTTGCGTGACGACATGCACAAGGATGGGGCCTTCGTAAATGGAATCCCGCACGTTTTCCAGCACGGGCAGCAGATGGTCAAGGTTATGCCCGTCGATGGGGCCGACGTAGTAAAAACCCAGTTCTTCAAACAGCGTGCCGCCCGTGACCATGCCGCGCGCATAGCCTTCGGCCTTGGCGGCGGCACGTTTCAGCGGCGCGGGCAGTTTGCCGGTGATTTTTTTTCCGATCTCGCGCAGTCCCAGATAGGGACGGGAAGAAATAAGGCGCGACAGATAGGCGCTCATCGCGCCCACGGGCGGGGCGATCGACATATCGTTGTCATTCAGGATCACGACCAGTTTGCTTTTCAGCGTGCCGGCGTTGTTCATGGCTTCATAGGCCATGCCCGCGCTCATCGCGCCGTCGCCGATCACGCAGATCACGCGGTTGTCGCGCCCGTCAAAACCCGAGGCCACGGCCATGCCAAGACCGGCGGAAATGGAGGTGGAGCTATGCGCCGTGCCGAAAGGATCGTATTCGCTTTCGCTGCGTTTGGTGAAGCCCGACAGCCCGCCGCCCTGACGCAGGGTGCGGATGCGGTCGCGACGGCCTGTCAGGATTTTATGCGGATAGGCCTGATGCCCGACATCGAAAATCAGGCGATCATCGGGCGTGTTGAACACGTAATGGATCGCCGTTGTCAGTTCCACCACACCCAGTCCCGCGCCAAGGTGCCCGCCCGTCACGGAAACGGCGTCGATCATCTCCGCGCGGAGTTCGTCGGCCAGCTGCGGCAGCTGTTTTTTATCCAGCTTGCGCAAGTCTGCCGGCAGATGAACGGTATCGAGCAGCGGGGTTTTGGACATGACAGGTTTTCCTGATTCTGAGCTTCTTGTGCGGTGAAAGTCATTTGTTATAACGCGGCAGGCGGGGCATGTGAATGAAAAACACCCGTTCCGTTTTTGCCGCCGGTGCAATCTTGGATTGCACAAAGACATGCCATGGCATGTCACAGGATACATTTGTATGTAATACATTGTTATTTATTGTTTTATACCCTGAAAAACACAACCAAGGGTTTAAAAAATTCAGTGAATGTTAAGGCCTTGCCGCTTAGGCTGGAAGAGAGGGACAAATAAAATGCACGCCCCTTGCCGTCCATCTTCCTGCCGGACCGGAGCCTTGAGCCGCATGACCCGCCGTTTTGTCAACCTGAACATTCCTGCCAGAATCATCCTCGCCTTCGGGCTTGTGGTTACGGTGGCCTTTGCGCTGATGCTCGGCGTGATTTTTACGGGCCAAAAGCTGGAAGCCCATGCCAAGGATATCCGCGACCGCCAGTATGTCGGCATCCACGCGCTGGCCGATATGCAGGCGCTGGCCGAAAAACTCTACGGCATTGCGGGACATAACATTCTGGCCGCAGCGGAAACGGATATCCGCCGGTCCGATGCCGAGGCGGCGGCCCTGCTGCGCCGCTATGACACACTGGCGGAAGTGTATATATCAAACGCCCGCGACCCGCAGGAGATGGCGCAGTATCATCAGGGCGTCCAAAACATCTGGCAGGATATCAAAACCCATTACGGCGCGATCATGCAGGCGCTTGAATCAAGCAAGCGCGATGAGGCGACGGACATTTTCCATGCGCGGCTGGAGGAAGACATCATCCGCTATCGCCTTGCCACGGAAAAGATCGAACAAAGCCAGTTGCAACAATTGCACGCCACAACGCAGCATATGCAAAGCGCGCTGCATGCCGCGCATATCGCGGTTATCGGCTGCGTTTGCGGCATGGCTTTCATTTCCCTTTTCGCCTGCCGCCTGATCACGGAAACCGTGGCCAAGCCCGTGCGGCAGTTCACAACCCTGATGACGGAAATGTCGGGCGGGCGGCTGGATGTTGCCGTGCCCGCGCTGAACCGCCGCGATGAAATCGGCGCCATGGCCTCGGCGCTGGATATTTTGCGGCGAAACAGTCTGGAGGCGCGCCGCCTCTCGGCGGAAAAGGAACGCCGCGCCGCGAAGATCGAGGCGCTTTTGGAAGGATTCAACAAATCCGTGTCCACGGTGTTAAAAACCCTTGCCGCCGCCGCGACGGAACTGGAAAGCACCGCAGGGGAAATGAGCGATGTGGCCGGCGAAACCAATTTGCGGGCCACGCGCACCGAAACCGTTGCCCGCAATACATCGGCGAATGTGGAGAATGTGGCGGCAGCGGCGGAGGAAATCAACGCCTCCCTCTCCGAAGTTTCGCGCCAGATCATCCGCGCGACGGAGATTGTGGATGCGGCAGTTGCGCAAGCGACGGGCACGGATGAAATCGTCACTTCACTGGATCATGCGGCGCAGAAAATCGGTGATATCGTGCGGTTGATCTCCGAAATCGCGGAACAGACCAATTTGCTTGCGCTGAATGCCGCGATTGAAGCCGCCCGCGCGGGCGATGCGGGCAAGGGCTTTGCCGTTGTGGCGGCGGAGGTGAAAAGCCTGGCCGGACAAACCGCCGCCGCGACGGAAGATATCGCGCAACAGGTCGCCGCCATGCAAAACAGCACCGCCCATGCCGTCACCGCCATACGGGAGATGTTGAAAACCATCCGCTCCATCAATACCACAACCACCACCATTGCCGCCGCGGTGGAGGAACAGACCGCCGCCACGGCGGAAATCGCGGGCAACGTCAATCTGGCCGCCAAGGGATCGCGCGATGTATCGGAAAATATTTTACAGGTGAATACCGCCGCCATGCGCACGGGCACGGCATCGGCGCAGGTGCTTTCCGCCGCGCGCGAATTGTCACGCGAATCCGAAACCCTGAAGCGGAAGGTGGACCAGTTTTTCAGCGATATACGCGTTGCCTGAGCCTAAACGCGGCGTTCCAGCACGTAATGGGCGAGATCTTTCAAAAGATCCACGCGGCCGCCGTCGAACACGCGCAGGTGGGCAATGGCCTGTTCGACCAGCATTTCCGCGCGCGCGCGCGCCTGTTCGATACCCATGGTGGAAACGAAGGTCGCCTTCTTGCCGTCCTGATTGACGGGCTTGCCGGCTTCTTCCTCCGTGCTCAGCACGTCAAGCAGGTCGTCGGTCACCTGAAAGGCAAGGCCGAGGTCATGCGCGTAGTTGCGTAGGGACTGGCGGTGCGCCGGATTGGCTTTGCCGAGGATCGCGCCCGCTTCGCAGCAGAAGGCGATCAGCTTGCCGGTTTTCATGCGCTGCATGCGGCTGATGGTGCCGACATCGAATTCTTTTTTCTCACCGATCAAATCGAGCATCTGCCCGCCGACCATGCCGTGCATGCCGATAGCGCCCGCAAGGTTCGCCACAAGTTCGATGCGCACGCGCGGATCTTCGTGGGTTTCGGGATCGGACAGGATTTCAAAAGCAATCGTCAACAGTGCGTCGCCGGCCAGAATGGCGGTCGCCTCGTCATAGGCCTTGTGCAGGGACGGTTTGCCGCGGCGCGTATCGGCGTTATCCATGGCGGGCAGGTCGTCATGCACCAGCGAATAGCAATGCACGAATTCCGCCGCCGCCGCCACGCGGCGCGCACGGCCCTGATCCACGCCGAAAACCCGCGCGCTTTCCAAAACCATGAAGGGGCGCAAACGCTTGCCCCCGCCCAGCGCCGCATAGCGCATGGCGTCAAACAGCGGTGCTTCGGCAAGGTCGGTTTCCGGCAAAAGGCTGGCAATGGTCTTGTTGACCTTTTCCCGGCATTCTTCCATCGCTTGCTGTAGCTTGGGCGAGGCCTCTCTTGGTGATGGCATGCTGATATGATCCTGTGACGTTTTTGTTTTTTCGGGTATCCCTTTATAACGCAGGGCGCGACTTAAATAAATGAAATCGTTACACGAAGGCGTGTTTTCACGCCTCCCGTACAGGGAAAAGGCTTATCTGTAAAATTTGGCGGGAGAATTAGCCGGCTTCACCCAAATTGAACGCCTCGGTCTTCGGCGTGCCATCGGCGGCAAGGGTGATTTTCTCGATCCGGCTTTGTGCTTCCTTGAGCTTCGTTTCGCACAGCTTTTTCAGCGCCATGCCGCGCTCGTAAGCCTCGATGGAGGTGCTGAGATCCGCCGCGCCCGTTTCCAGCTGGCGCACGATTTTCTCCAGCTCGGCCAGCGCCGCTTCGAAGCTGAGGTCTTCGGGTTTCGATTTTGTCATAACCTTATCCCCTTTCCGGTGTTCAGGCCGCCGCCGTTTCGGCAGGCAGAAGGCCGAGTTCCAGCTCCAGCGCACCGCAGAGCATCTGGCCCAGCATGATATGCATTTCCTGAATGCGCGCGGTGGTTTTGCACGGCACGTTCAGCAGGATATCGCACAGCGGGGGCATCTTGCCGCCCGTCTCGCCCGTAAAACCGACGGTCTTGATGCCGAGCTTGCGGCATTCCTCCAGCGCCTTCAGCACGTTGCCGCTGTTGCCGGAGGTGGAAATACCGATAGCCAGATCGCCCGCGCGACCCAGCGCCGCCACCTGACGGGAAAACAAATGCTCGAAACCGAAATCATTGCCGATGGCGGAAAGCGCGGAGGTATCGGTTGTCAGCGCAATCGCCGCAATCGGCGCGCGGTCTTTTTTGTAGCGTACGGTCAGTTCCGTGGCGAGATGCTGGGCATCCGCCGCGCTGCCGCCGTTGCCGAAAAACAGGATTTTGCCGCCGTTGCGGATGGTTTCGGCGGAAGCTGCCAGCAGCGCCGCAAAGGCGGTTTGCAGATTTTGCCGCGTTTTTTGCAGGCATTCCGCATGTTCTTCAAATTCATCCTGCCAGAAGGTTTGGACGTTGACGGTCATGGAGGGATCCTTTTCTTTTCGGCCTGTCTTTCAAAAAATTCCTGTGGGCGGTCTTTCAGGGCTGCCGGCCGCTGTCACGGTTAAAGGCCAGTTGTTCCGGCGTCAGCTCAAACCCGATGACCACCTTGTAATCGCGCGCGGCGGTGCGGTCGGGCACCGGCAGGCGCAGCCTGTGTTCCTCGCGTCTTTCCCCGGCCTTGCCCAGATAAACCGCATGGGTGCGCGTGGGATCGACGGAAGCCGCCGGCTGCTGCTTATTATCGAAAGGGACGGTAGTGGAAAAGCTTTGTCTTTGCAAGACATGCTCGTCCGGCCCCAGAACCGCGATAAAATATGGGAAATTAAAACGCTTGAGCTTTTTCCCCGCCGCGCCCTGCACCGCCTGAAAATCGATGACCATCGCAAAATCCACCTGCCCGTCGCGCCAGGCGCAGCCGCCGCCGTAATTGACAAGGCGGGCGGAGGCAGCAACGTTTTCAAGGCCTTGCGTTTCGCCTTCGTTGAAAACCGTGATGGTATCGGCATCGTGCAGAATGCCCGTATCGGGGCAGACCACGCCCGTATCCTTGGCACTGCCCGCGCAGCCCGTCACCAGCAACAGGGCGGCCAGTGATGCGAAAATACCGGTGCGGAACGTCATGGGTGCCTCCATCAGCGACAAGACAAGTGCTTGCGAGAATACGCCCTTCCAAGGCTCGACTCAAGCCTGTGATCCGCCTATATTCCCTGCATGACAGCCGCAACCGACAAGCCGAAACTGACCATCCTGCTCGCCCAGCCGCGCGGTTTTTGCGCAGGCGTGGAGCGGGCCATCGATATTGTCGAAAAGGCGCTGGAAAAATTCGGCGCGCCCGTTTATGTGCGCCATGAAATCGTGCATAACAAACACGTTCTGGAAGACCTGCGCGCCAAGGGGGCGGTTTTCGTCAAGGAGCTGGACGACGTGCCCGCCGATGCGCCCGTCATTTTTTCCGCCCACGGCGTGCCGAAACGCGTACCGGCGGAAGCCGCCCGCCGCAACATGATCTATATCGATGCCACCTGCCCGCTGGTCAGCAAGGTGCACCGCGAGGCGGAATTGCACCACCGCAACGGACATCACATCATTTTGATCGGTCATGCGGGACATCCCGAAGTGATCGGCACCATGGGCCAGCTGCCCGAAGGATCGGTCACGCTGGTGGAGGATGTGGCGGATGTTGAAAAACTGTCCTTCCCCGCAGATGCATCGCTGGCCTATGTCACGCAAACCACGCTGTCGCTGGACGATACGGCGGATATCGTCGCGGCCCTGCAAAAAAAATATCCGCAGGTCGCAGCGCCGAAAAAAGAAGACATTTGCTATGCCACCACCAACCGCCAGATGGCGATTAAGGACATCGCGCCGAAAGCCGATGTGGTGATTGTGGTGGGGTCGAAAAATTCCTCCAACTCCAACCGTCTTGTCGAAGTCGCCCGCGCCTATGGCGCGAAGGAAGCGCTGCTGGCCGACCGTGCGGAAGACGTGCCGTGGGACAGCCTGCAACATATCCGCACGCTGGGGCTGACGGCAGGCGCCTCCGCCCCCGAAGTGCTGGTGCAGGGCGTGATTGATGCTGCGCGGCAACATTTCGATGTGACTGTCGAAACCGCCGTTGTGGCCGAAGAAAACATCACCTTCAAAATCCCGCGCATTCTGGCGACGTGATTCTCTGCTTGCCGTGGGGAAATTAAGCCTTGCATTTCGGGCAAGCGTGCTTATAGTGTCCCTGCTTTCTGAAATTACATATTTCTGCGGTTCGTTAGTACGTTTTCGAGATAAAACGGTTTGTTTGGAAGATAGAGGGTCTGAACAACGCGATAATAAACGGAAGGACTGTACTATGGCGAAAACCTATAGCCTCGCGATCGAAGTCGAGAGCCCCCATATCGATCATGGTCTGGGATATCTGATTTCCTTTGAATACGCGGGAAAACAATCCCCCGAAGAACATCCCGATTTTTCCGCCTGGTCTTCCCAGCTGAAGGACGCCGTGCTGCGCGCGGGCGACCAGCCTTTCAATCCCGATCCCTATACGCGCAAAGTCGCGATTGCGGAACTGATGTACGAAATCGAAAAGCTGAACAGCACCTATGATTTCAAAGTCGGCGCGCATGGCGCCGTACCTGCCGTGACGGTGCAATCCTCCAACCCGCAGGATCACCGCGTTTGCATCAACTTTGCCGATGAAGACGGCCAGCTGGATGTCACCAGCCAAAGCCCGCTGGTTTCCATTCCCGGCCGCATCACGCAAAACGGCCGCATCACGGTGCTGGCGGGTGCGGAAGACCATTTCCCCTTCACCCCCTTGCGCAATCCGGCGCCGGTCGTGCCGAAGCACAAGCCGCCGCATCCGCATCCTTGAAAACAGCATCATTTCCGGTTTGCCTTTGGGCCATGATGGGATAATCTTTGCCCATCATGGCTGTCTATACCCGCATCACCGAAAACGACCTGAAGGATTGTCTTTCCCGCTTTGATCTCGGCGCGCTGGAAAGTTTTGAGGGCATTGCCGACGGCGTGGAAAACACCAATTACCGCATTACAACCGACAGGGGCCGCTATATCCTGACGCTGTTTGAAAAACGCGTGAATCCGGAAGAGCTGCCCTTTTACCTCTCTTTCATGACGCATTTGCGCGACGCCGGCATCGCCTGCCCTGCCGCCGCGGCGGACAAGGCGGGCAATCCCGTTTTTACCATTGCCGGCAAAACCGCAATCATCACCGATTTTCTGGACGGACAATGGCCGAAAAACGGCTTCACCGCCGCGCATTGCGCCGCCGTGGGAAACGTGCTGGCCCGCATGCACAATGCCGCCGCGACGTTTTACAACACGCGCCGCAACAGCATGGCCCTGCCCGCATGGCGCGCCCTGATCCATGCAACGGCGGGGGAAGCCGATACGCTGGAAAACAATCTTTTCGCCGCGCTGGATGCGGAGTTGGACTTTCTTGAAAAGAACTGGCCGCGCCATCTGCCGCACGGCGCGGTGCATGCCGATTTGTTCCCCGATAACGTGTTTTTCAACGGCACGGCGCTTTCCGGCATTATCGATTTTTATTTCGCCTGCACGGATCTTTTCGTCTATGACCTGATGCTGACGCTGAATCCGTGGTGTTTTGACAAGGACGGCAGGCTCGATATCGGAAAATCCGCCGCGCTGCTGGCAGCCTATCATGCCGAGCGGCCTCTGCGGGCGGCGGAGCTGGAAGCCCTGCCCCTGATGGGCCGCGCCGCCGCGCTGCGCATTATCGCCACGCGCATGTACGACTGGTTCAACCCTGCAAAAGATGCCGTCGTCACCCCCAAAGACCCGCGCGAGCATATCCGCATCTGGCGTTATCACCAAAGCGTCAGCGGCGTTGCGGATTACGGGTGGACGCCATGAAAAAGGTGCAGCTTTTCACCGACGGTGCCTGTAGCGGCAATCCCGGCCCCGGCGGCTGGGGCGCTTTGTTGCGTTATAACGGGCATGAACGCGAAATGGGCGGCGGCGCGGCGGATACCACCAATAACCGCATGGAAATGACCGCCGTGATCGAAGGTCTGGCCGCGCTGAAATCCCCCTGCGCCGTCACGCTTTACACGGACAGCAAATACGTCATGGACGGCGTGACGAAATATCTGGACGGCTGGAAACGGCGCGGCTGGAAAACAGCCGATAAAAAGGAAGTGAAAAACCGTGACCTGTGGGAGCGGCTGGAAAGCGAAATGGCGCGCCACCGCATCGAATGGGTCTGGGTCAAAGGCCATGCGGGCCATGCGGAAAACGAACGCGTGGACCAAATCGCGCGCGACAATATTCCGCCCCGCGCCGCCGAAGATCAAACATCCGCTGAAATAACGACCGCCGAAGAATAATCAGCGGTTATAGGTCGGGCGGGCGTTATCGCCCTTGAATCCTTCCAGCAGCCCGCCGTCGCGGTTTGACGAAGAACCGCCGCCGAACAGCCGTTGCAACATGCCGGTAAAGCCGTCCGCACTGCCCGCGCCTGCCGCGCGCTGCGCATGCGGAGAGAAGGCGGGCACCTGCACGCCAAGCGCAGCCTGCATGTAATCATGCCAAATGCGTGCTGGATAGCCGCCGCCCGAAACGCGCTCCATCCCTTCGTTATTATCCTTGCCCAGCCAGACGCCTGTGACCAAACGGTCGGTATAGCCCACAAACCAGGCATCGCGGTAGTCCTGCGACGTACCGGTTTTGCCCGCGACATGGCCTTGGGACAATTGCGCCGCCTGCCCCGTGCCGCGCGCGACGACCTGCACCAGCATGCTGTCCAGCGCACGCATATCACGCGCGGTAAAAAGGCGCGGCGCTTCGACGGGCGTGTGGCGGTAGAGAACATTACCTTCGACATCCTCGATGCTCAAAACCGCATAGGGCCAGATGGCCTGCCCGCCGTTGGCGATCACGGCATAGGCATTCGTCAGCTCGATCAGCGTTGTTTCGCTGGCGCCAAGGCCGCTGGCCAGTTCCGCGCGCAGTTTTTGCAAAAAGCCGAGACGCCGCGCCACATCGACCAGCCGCCCCGTGCCGATGGTATCAAGCAGGCGGATCGTCGCGGTATTGAGCGACAGGGCCAGCGCATCCGTCAGCGTCACCGTGCCGTAATATTTGCCGTCATAGTTTTTCGGGCGGTATTTGCCTGTGGTGATCGGCGCATCCTCGATTTTGTCATGGGGGCTGAAGCCTGCCTCGATGGCGGCAAGATAGACCATGGGTTTGAAGGCGGAGCCCGGCTGGCGCATCGCCTGCGTCGCGCGGTTGAACTGGCTTTCGGTGTAATCGCGCCCGCCGATCATGGCGACGACCGCGCCGTCAGGCGTCATGGTGACCACGGCGGCCTGCACATCCTTTTCCTCTTCGGGCAGGCGGGCCAGCTGGGCGGCGAGTTTTTCCTCGGCCAGAATTTGCAGGCGCGTATCAAAGGTGGTGCGCACAATAATATCGCGGTCGTTATGGCTGACGAAACTGTCGATCTGGTTGATAATCCAGTCGGCAAAATAACGGTTGAGGTCGCCCGCGGCGCCGCTGCCCGCCAGTTCCACGCGGCCGCGATCGATTTCACGCTTTTTCTGCGCTTCGGTCAGATAGCCCGCATCGGCCATTGCACCGATGACCACGCGCGTGCGGTCGCGGGCCAGTTTCGGGTTGACGGCAGGGGAATAACGCGACGGCGCTTTCAAAAGCCCGGCCAGCATGGCGCTTTCCCAGAGCGTCAATCCTTCCGCCGTTTTGTTGAAATAGGTACGCGCGGCGGCATCGATGCCATAAGCGCCGGAGCCGTAATAGACGCGGTTCAGATAGGCGGAAAGAATCTCGTCCTTGTCATGGCGGAAATCGATGATGATGGCCAGCAGCGCCTCCTGCACCTTGCGGCGCAGGGTTTTGTCGGGCGTGAGGAAAAGGTTTTTCGCCAGCTGCTGCGTGATGGTGGAGCCTCCCTGCACAAACCGCCGCGCCTTCACATTCACCCACATGGCGCGGGCAAGGCCGAGGGGATCGATGCCGAAATGGCTGTAAAAACGGCGGTCTTCAATGGCCAGCACGGCATGGCCGACATGCGGGGGCAGGTCGCGCACATCGACAAGATCCCCCTTCAACCCGCCGTAGCGGGCGATCATCGTGCCGTCATGGGCCAGCACGGTAATGCTGGGTTTGGTATTGAGCGGCTGTACCTGCGACGTATCGGGCAGATCGTAGCAAAACCAGCTGAGCAGCAGCAGCCCGCCGGCAAAGCCGAACAACCCTGCGGCGACAATAAACCGCCCCCACGAAAAATTTTTCGAGAAATTTTTCAGGGAAAAGCCGCGCGCGGCACGGCGGCGCTTGCCGGAAGCGCCCCTTGCGGATGCCGTGCGACGGGCCGGTTTCTTTTTTGCCGAGCGGGTTGTTTTACCTTTGCGTGACACGGATAATTGCGGTTGCCCTTATGCTGCGCGTTCCAGCGCGATGGCTGTCGCCTCGCCGCCGCCGATGCAAAGAGAGGCAACGCCCTTGGTCACGCCGCGCTTTTCCATGGCCGCGAGCAAGGTGACCATGATGCGCGCGCCCGTCGCACCGATCGGGTGGCCGAGGGCGCAGGCGCCGCCGTTGACGTTCACCTTTTCAAGCGGCAGGCCCATGTCTTTCATGGCGGCCAGCGTGACCACGGCAAAGGCTTCGTTGATTTCGAAAAGATCCACGTCTTTCGCGCTCCAGCCCGTTTTGTCGAACAGCTTTTTCATCGCGCCGATGGGAGCGATGGTGAATTCCGCCGGTTTTTGCGCGTGGCTGGCATGGCCGCGAATGGTGGCGATGATCTTCAGGCCGCGTTTTTCGGCTTCGGATTTGCGCATCATCACCAGCGCCGCCGCGCCGTCGGAGATGGAGCTGGAAGTGGCGGCCGTCACCGTGCCATCCGCACCGAAGGCGGGTTTGAGGCTCGGGATTTTCTCGGGCTTCGCGCGTTTCGGGCTTTCGTCTTCCGTCACGGTCACATCACCTGTTTTGCTTTTCAGCACCACGGGAACGATTTCGCCGTTGAAATCGCCGTTTTGCGTTGCCTGCTGGGCGCGTTTCAGGGATTCCAGCGCGAAGTTGTCCTGTTCCTCGCGCGTGATCTGGAAGTTGCGCGCCGTTTCATCAGCGAAAACGCCCATCAGCTGGCCTTTATCATAGGCATCTTCGAGACCGTCGAGGAACATATGGTCCATCACCTTGCCGTGGCCCATGCGCAGACCGCCGCGCGCCTTGTCGAGCAGATAGGGCGCATTGGTCATGCTCTCCATACCGCCCGCGACCATGATGCTGGCGCTGCCGGCGAGCAGGTTGTCATGCGCGAGCATGGCGGCCTTCATGCCGGAGCCGCACATTTTGTTGATCGTGGTGGCGGGGACGCTGTCGGGCAGGCCTGCCTTGATCGCGGCCTGACGCGCGGGCGCCTGACCCTGCCCTGCCTGCAAAACGCAGCCCATGACGATTTCCTCGATATCCTTCGGCGCCAGACCCGCGCGGCTGACGGCGGCTTCGACCGCAATCTTGCCAAGGTCGGAAGCGTTCAGCGCCGCAAATTCGCCCTGAAACGCGCCGATGGGCGTACGGGCCATGCCGACGATAACGACGGGGTCTTGTTGCTGTGTCATGGAAAGCGTCCTTTCAGAAAAAGAAAAAACAAGGCGCGGCGAACGCAGAAGCGTCTTGCAGCGCACAAATACTGCATTGATTTAATCAGCCGCAGATTTGAAATCAACCGTTTTCAAGCACATTGCCATAAATACCCGCGCCTGCGGCGGGCGATATTACCAGCTGCGGGTGAAAATAAACGTCGCGCTGTGGTCGGGCGCGGCGGCGGAAACGCCCACGCGATACCCCGCCTCCAGACCATAGCCGCCGCCGAATTTGGCTTTGACGACGGGGCCAAGGGCGTGTTGCTGCGCGCGATAGCCCGCCTGATCGGCCAGATTGCCGAAATCATGAAAAAAATCGAGGCCGAGCGCCGTGCCGCCCCCGCCGATCTTGCGGGTGATCTGGCTGCGCCATTCGACGCGGATGCCTTTGCCGGAATCTTCCCCGATCTCATGGCCGAAAATCTGGTTAAACCGCACATCAAACCCCGCCAGCGGAAATTCCTGATAAAAGCGCAAGGAAAGATCATCGGGTTTTTTGTCGCCATCGGCGAAGGTATAGTTCAAACGCAGGCCCCCGTCCCAGCCGTGATCGGCGCGCTTGATGATATGAAAACGGTTTTGCAAACTGAGGCCCGAGGCTTCGAAACCGTCGCCCTTGCGCCTGTCCATCACAAGCACCAGCCGCGCGGCATAAAGATCGGTAAAGGCATGGTCGAGGTGTACGCGTGTACGTATGCGGTCGTCCTGTCCTGCGTTTTCATCGTCGAGAGCGCCCGCAAGCCTGTATTCCAGCGCGGTTTTGCCCTTTTCCACCGTTGCCCCGCCAACGGCGCTGCCCGTATTGGCGGCGGCGGGCGGAGATGCCAGCATCAGGCAAAGCGTACAGTATATGAAAAAACGATGACTCATTTTATTTTGTTTTCCGCGCGGTTGTATTGCCAAACTGTTTTTACGCAGGAAAGCGTGTTTCGGCTCACCGGTCCGGCAAAAAGAAACCGGCGCAAAAAGAAAGGGCGGTCCGAAGACCGCCCTTCTTTAGTACTTGGTCCGTTTGATGAATGCAGGTCAGACCTGCATATCATTAGAAGCGGATGTCGGTACCGAT
>Ga0207868_1000592_pt1 | contig 35579 bp, 31 predicted proteins | sample Passage237B_FD_187370 | JGI IMG/M metagenome (GOLD analysis project Ga0207868, IMG submission 187370) | Cellulose adapted compost microbial communities from Newby Island Compost Facility, Milpitas, CA, USA - Passage2 37B (SPAdes) (version 3) ... | reverse complement strand
CGTGCTCTCGATGTCAGAAATCTGGGGCGGCAGCGGCGAGAAGCGGCTCTTCGAACAACACGTCAACGCCGTCACCTATCACCTCAATGCGATGTTGCGTCGCGCCGCGCTGCCTTCCGCCGGACGCGTGCTGGACGAGCCCTTTGTCATTCGCCAGGTGCGCGCGCCCAACGGCGGCACGCTTGAAGGCCTCGGCTTTTTTCTCTCCTCCGGCGACCGCTTGCTCAGTTGGAACGGCCAGCCCGCGCCGCTCACCGAATGCACGCTCGGTTTCGAGCGCAATCAAGGCCTCATTCTCTACTGGCGCTCCGAACTCGAGGAAGACAGCGATGCGATTCACGAAACGCCGCTCAGTCCGTTTATCACCAACCTGACTTACGATTATCGCGACGATAATACCGGTAGCTGGCGCGATTATCCCTCTCTGCAGCGTAACGGCAACCTCTGGCGCGTGCCCGAGCAAATCGTGCTACAATTCAAGCATGGCGAGCTAACCGCCACTCGCACCATCACGTTACCTTTGGCCCCGGGCGGCCTGCCTCTGTTCTGATGCGACGCGACGCTTCCAGATTCGGTTATCGCAGGGCGGGATCTCATGACACCGCCTCGCCCTGCACTTCCGAACGCGGCTCCATCATTCTGTTTGTCCTCGGTTTGGTGCTGCTTACTTCGCTGCTGCTCACGCAATTCATCTCCCGCGCACACACAGAGTTGCTGACCGAAGCGCGGCGCAGCCAAATCGAACCGTTGCGCAACGAAGCCTACTCCGCGCTGCAAATCTCCCTTGCCGTGCTGGCCGACTTCGTCGCCGTGGACGAAGGACTATACGCACCGAATCAAGGCTGGGGCGAACCACTGGCTTACGCGGATTACACACCGCCCGAAGGATTCACGGTCGAAGCCGAAATCCTCGATGAGTCCGGCAAACTTCCGCTGTCCAATCGCGACGCCACGCCTCTGCAAAATCTCCTGCGCGAACTCAATGTGCCGGTCACAGACGCAGATCGTTTTGTCGAAGCCTTGCTCGCGTGGACGGAGGCAGAGGCGATTGCGCGTTCCATCGACCGCTCCATCACTTCCATCGACGGCGCCCCTGCGTTGACAGCGCCGCAAGCCGCGCTGCGATCCTTCGACGAATTGCGTTTCATTCCCGCCACTCGAGCTGTGCTGTGCGATGCACAGGGCAATTGGAACGAAACCGGCCGCGCCTTCCTAGCCAACGTCACGCTGCATCCCCTCGCCTCGATCAACGTCAACAGCGCCAGCGTCGAGGCATTAAAGGCGCTCGGATTGGACGCCAAAGCAATCGAGACCCAGCGCAATGCCGCGACCAATCGACGCGACAACGTGCTGCGCTCGTTGAGCGATATCGGCACGGCCGCGCCGCCCGCCGCCGGGGTGCAAATCGATGTTAATGCCGCTCTGCTGCGAATCCGCATCGTCACCGCTTACGGCGCGCGTAAATTCACGCTCGAAGCGGTCGTGCAGCCCGGCGGCACTCCAACGGCAAATAGCGGTCAAAGTGAAGCAGCTGAACAAACGGAGCCTCGCCCCTGGACACGCAATAGCATCGACTCCGGTTTTAGCATCCTCGAAATTCAAGAGAACAACGGATACTGATGCCCGCCGCCACCGCAGTCCCCACGGTCGATACGCCAGCCCTGCTGGTGTCGGGTGCGCGTTTCTTTATCCGGCGTATTCCGCTCGCACCGAGCGCCTCCATCGATCCGCAAATCGATTTGGCCCTGGAAACTCTTTCGCCGTTTCCGCTGGAGCAACTGTTCTACGGATTCGTCACCGACAAAGCGAAACAACACGCCTTGGTTTACGCGGCATATCGGCGCAATTTTTCCGCCGAAGAACAAGAAGCATGGCATCACGCGCGGGTCGTCGTGCCGGATTTTTTGCTCTGGGCATTTTCTCGACGCCAAGGCCAAGCGGGCGCGCAACTGCGCTACACCGACACCGGCGCTGAAATTGTCGCATGGGACGAAGCTTCCGAACTGCCCGTTCTCATCCTGTCACGCGACTCCACCAGCACCGAGGAACGGATCGATCCCACTTCGCTGCTAGTGGAATTAAAGCGGCGGACCGGCATCGACGCCGCTGAAGTTGAGCTGGTTGAAGAACCTCTCACTGTGATCGCCTTCGACCGCGATGGTCTAGCTCTGCAAGCAGGCAAAGCCCAGAGTGCGCTCATCGCCTCAGCCGCGTTAGCGAGCGCGGATATTCGCGACAAAGCCGAGCTCACTACGCGCCGTAGCGAGGAACGCCGCACCACGCTGCTTTGGCGGTTGTTTGTCGCCGGTGCCGCAGCGCTGGCCGCGTGCGTAATCGTCGAACTCGCGCTGGCTGGCGGTCGGGTGCTTCTCTCCTCGCAACAGCAGAAAATCACAGCCAACGCCGAAGCGGTGCGCAGCATCGAGTCCGCGCAATTGCTCGCGACGAAGCTTGAGAAGATGACTTCGCAGCAACTGCGCCCTTTCGAAATGCTCGCGTTGATCAACCAGCCGCGTCCGCGGTCCATCGAGTTTCAGCGCGTGAGCACCAGCGGCCCGCTGACTTTGCAAATCGAAGCGCAAACCACCGAGGCAAACGATCTGCGCGTTTACGAAGATGCGCTGCGCAAACTCGGCACAATCGAGCGCGTCGAATTGCGCGACCCGCGCATGCGCTCCGGTCAAACCACTTTCCAACTTGAAGTGACGTTCAAGACCGATTGGGCCGGAAACGGAGGTGGCACGTGAAACAGTTTTTCCTGCAGCGCACCAATCGCGAACGTGGGCTGATTCTCATCTTTGGTTTGATCGCCATCGCTTGGTGGGGCACGTCTCTATCCGGTCGCAGCCGTGACTTTTCCCGCGAATGGAAATCGCTGAAAGCGGACGCCGCTACTCAGCAGCTGTGGTTGCAAAATCGTGATGACATTCTGGCCCGCGTTTCCTCCGCCGGTCGCACACTCGATCCCGCGAAAGCGCTCGATTCAGCCCAGAGCTTCGCCGAGCTAAACGCCATGCTGCGCGGGCTCAATGCCGAGCTCGGCTCGCAACGCACGGATCGCACCGAACAATTCGCGCTGCACAGCGTGCAGGTAAACATCCGTCAGGCTGGTCTCGCCGCCATTCTGCAATTCTACGAAAAGCTATCCGCCCGCGCGCCCTACCTCGGCATTGATCAGTGCACTCTCGCGACCGATCGCGCCAATCCGGGCCTGCTCAATGCGAGCTTCCGCATCTATTCCATCGAAGTCGTCACGCCATCCAAGTGACGCCGGATAATTGTAGGGCGGGAATTCCGATTCCCGCCTCACAACTCAAAACTGAAAGCTCGAGCTCACGCGCAGCACCGCCGCGACAATCGCGTAGGCAAGGAAGCCCACGAAAACAAACACGCTGACCAGCACGGCCTGCGTCACCACACCGACCATGCGCTGTAAACGCGTCGTGTGCCGATTGGAGTAGTGTTTAGCCAAGTCGCGCAGACAGGGCGCGAGCTGACCGGTGTTTTCGCCTACTGCCAGACGATCGAGCACCAAGTCCGGGAAATAACCCGTGCGGCCCAAGGCCGACGATAAACTCTCGCCTTCGATCACGAGTTCCGTGGCTTCTTTCAAAGCTGCGCGCATGGTGTGATTAGGCACGGTGCGTTCGGTCAGTCGCAAAGCCTCGACGGTGTTGATGCCGTTTTCCAACAGCACTGCCAGCGTTTGCACAAACGCGAGCACGCCAGTGTCGATCACCCAACCGCGCACCAGCGGGATGTCCAACAACCACGCGTCAATTTTCTCCCGTCCCGCCGCGGTTTTGTGCCAGCGCCAGACAAGCAGCACGGTCAGCACCACAGCCGGGATAATAATCACACCGTAACGCACCATCATTTCAGAAACACTGACGAGCAGTTGAGTGGAAAGCGGCAGCTTGCCGCCGAGTGAATTCAACAGCCCCTGCAGGCGTGGCATCAGAAAAAACACGAAGAACATCACGACGCCGAATGCCATCACGGTCACTGCGAACGGATAAGCCATCGCGGTGATGAGTTTTTGCCGCAATTCGCGCCGCGTAGTGTGATGCTCGATCAAACGTTGCAGCACTTCGTTCAAGCTGCCGGTCGCCTCTCCGGCGCGCACGAGGTTGATGGTCTGCACATCAAAGACCGACGGCACGATTTCCATCGTTTGGGAAAGAGTCAGACCTTCCTTCAAGCCGTCCCAGATGAGACCGCACAACGTTCGCAAGCGCGCCTCCTTGATGCGATTGGCGAGCAAACGAACTGCTTCGCCCGGCGACATGCCGCTCATGGTCAACTCGCTCAGCGATTGCAAAAACGGCAGCAGGTCATCCGCGCGCGGAGCTTCTTTCGCAGGCGCAGGCGCGACAATGGTTGAAGTGTTTCCTTTGGCCGGCGCAACTTTCGCCGCCGTGCGCTCAGTCAGACTAACCGGCTGCAGACCGCGCGCTGCAAGCAATCGCAGCGCCTCACGGCGAGTCGTCGCATTGATCGTATCGCGCACGTTTCTTCCCTGCGCGTCGCGAGCGGTGTAGGCGAACTCCGGCATGTTCAACGATCGCTGACGCTGATGATGCGCACGACTTCATCGAGCGTGGTTTCGCCCGCCAGCACCTTCGCCCAACCGGACTGCGTGAGCGTGCGCATGCCATGTGCTTGCGCGCAGCGTGCGAGTGCGCGGGTGGATTCGCGCCGGACGATGAGATCGTGCATTTCATCGTTTGGCCGCAGAATTTCAAACAAGCCAATGCGACCGCGAAAGCCCGTGCCGCGGCAGTGATCGCAACCGACAGGAACCTTGAGCTCGGTCACGCCATCTGCCGCGGACGGTTCGAGCCCAATCACGGCAAGCGATTCCTGTAGTTTCTTCGCGTCCACCGGCGCAGCTTGCGCGCATTGTGGGCAAAGCCGTCGCACGAGTCGTTGCGCGATGACGAGTTCGATCGCCGACGCGATGAGGAACGGTTCGATGCCCATGTCGATCAAACGCGTGATGGCACCGGGCGCGTCGTTCGTATGCAGCGTAGTGAAAACCAAGTGACCGGTCAGCGAAGCGCGAATCGCAATGTCAGCCGTTTCGCGATCGCGCACCTCACCCACCATGATGACATCGGGATCCTGACGCAGGATGTGACGCAGCGCGCTCGCAAAGGTGAGCCCGATTTCCGGCCGCACCTGAATCTGATTCGCGCCGGGCACTTCGTATTCAATCGGGTCTTCGACGGTTACTATGCGCAAATCGGTCGAATTGATCTGGCGTAAAAACGCATTGAGCGAAGTGGATTTGCCCGACCCGGTCGGTCCCGTCACCAACACGATGCCGTGCGGCGAATCGAGCACGCGCGTGATGCGTTCGCGCTCGTCGGCATCAAGACCGATGCGATCCATCGTGTAGGCTTCCTTGCGCAAGTTGAGCAGACGCAGACTCACGCTTTCAGCGTAAATCGTGGGAATCGTGGAAACGCGAATGTCGAGCGATGCGCCGCCGACGCGAAATGCGATGCGTCCGTCCTGCGGCAGGCGCTTTTCAGAAATATTAAGCCGCGCCATGATCTTGAGGCGCGAGATGATCGCATCCTGAAAGCGCAGCAGGTTTTCCGGCAGCGGCACCGGCACGAGCAAACCATCGACGCGATAGCGAATGCGCAGCTGGCCCTCCTGCGGTTCAAAATGAATATCGGTCGCACCGTCTTCGATCGCTTGAGTGATCACATCGCTGACGAATCGCACAACGGCCGCATCCTCATCGGCATCGGTGTCGCCGAGCGATTCACTCAACGCGACCTCGGCGGCATCGGCCAGATCAAGACTACCCGCGCCGACGCCGTAGTTGTCGCGAATGAGCTGCTGCACCTTGTCCGGCAACGCGAGATGCCAGTGTAATTCGCGCGGCGTAAATGTGCGCACCCAATCGGCCAGCGTGTCATCCGGCGGCCACGACACAGCGAGGTGCAATTCTGTTTCTGGCGCACCAGCCACTTTGAGCGGCACGGCTTGAAAATCCGCCGCCAAGCGCGCGGGCAAAATCGGTTTGGTCGCCTCGTCGATATGGAGCTCGTTAGCCAACGGCAGACCGCTGACCGCAGCGAGTTCGCTCAACGCTTCCCGCGGCTCGCGCCCAATCGCCTTCGCGTATTCTTGCAAACGCTCCCCGCGCGGTGCGGCGGCGATGGCTTGGCGCACTTCATCGCGCAATCCGGTAGCAGGACCGGACGTGAGAAAATCAATTTCCACTGGCATCCAGAATACTCCCGGCGGGCTCCAGAATGCTTTTCAGTTTGCCGCGCTCCGTCTTGGGGAAATTTTCGATTTGCTTCATCGCCGAGGCGTTGTCGGCAGCCGTGTTAGTCAGGACCGTCGGGCGCAGGAAGAAAACAAGATCGGTGCGCGTATCTTCGCGGCTGCGACGTCCCAACAAATCTCCGATAATCGGAATGGGGCCGAGGCGGCTGGTGCTCTTGCTTTGCGAAGTGCGTTGCAATCCGCCCAGCACGACGATCTCTCCGCTGTGCACGCTGACAAAGGATTCGGTTTCGCGCGAACCGATGCGCGGCTGCGGATTGCCGTCGATCAGAACTTCGCCCAGCACATCCTCAACTTTTTGAATGATTTCCAACTGCACGGAGCCGTCAGGTCCAATCAGCGGTTTCACGGTGAGTTCTATGCCGATCCTTTGAGAATTCACGGTCGAGCGATAACCAGAGCCGAGGGTCGAACCTGTCGTCGTGTCGTTGAGATAACTGCTGATGACCGGCCGCTGCTCACCCACGAAAATCCTTCCTTCCTTGTTATGCGTGGTGACGATGTTGGGCACGGAAAGGATGTTGGTGTTGTTTTTACGCGGGGTGGTGCCGAGGTTGATGGTGGCGGCGAGATCGTAAGGACCACTCCCCACCACGCCGGGCGTAATCGTCGCACTTGGCACCGAGATTCCCGCGGCGACTCCGCTGAAACCGACCAGCTTATCACCGCTGATTACCAAACCGAGTTCGCTGATGCCGGATGTGGCGTTGTCACCCAGTGTGACTTCGGCGATGACGACTTCGATGCGGACTTGCGCCAGCAGCACGTCGATCTTGGCCACGAGATCGTGAATCAAACGCAGGTCGTCCACCGTGCCGGAAACCACAATAGAGTTACTGCGCTCTTCCGACAAAATCGTGAGCACATCGCTGAATTGATTGGCCGAAGGGAGATCGAGCTGCGGCATGACGGACGCAACGGGTGGCGGTGGCGAAGGCGCCGCATTCGGCTGGGAAACGGGTGAAGCCGGTTGAACGGAAACGGACTGACGGCGACCGGTGTTTTGCGCGGGGTTATTTTGACCGTCCACAAGCGAGCTAAGAATAGTGGCCACATCCTTGGCGGCAGCGTGTTTGAGGTAGATAACCTCGTTGCGCGTGTTGGGATCGGCGCGCACATCCAGCCGTGCGATCAACTCATCGAAGAAACCGTATTGGCGCGGGTCGGCGATCAGCACGATTTGATTGGTGCGATCATCAGCGTTGAAACTCGTTGCGGTGCCCAATTGAGTTTGCAACGGGCCGGTGAGCATCGCGCGCATCTTGTTGACCACGTCGCTGGCCTTCGCGGAGGTCAGCGTGTAGAACTTCGGCGAGAGTCCGCCGAGCGCGGGACGATCGAGCTGATTAAGCAGTGTCTCGATGCGTTGGAGATTGCTGATCGAATCGGTGATGAGCGCGGCGTTGGCCTTGTCGAAAACGACCGGCGGGCTACCGGCAGCGGGATTGAGCAAACCTCCGATTTGCGGCATGAATTCCCCGACGCGCAGAAAACTAAGCTGGAAGAGCTTGCTCGCCAGACGTCCGCTCGGCGGCAGCGACAACGTCGATCCCTCGATCAACTCCGGCGCCTCGGACTTCGCCGCGCTAAGCGGCGTGACCTTCAGAAAGCGGTCGCCCATCGGCGTAACGGCGATGCCGTTGAGATTAAGAAGCGTTTCGACCGCTTGAATTGCCTCGGCCTTGGTGACCTTGTGCTTGAGCTGCAACGAAAGCGTGAGCGCGGGAAGATTTTGCGGGCGCAGAATCGAACGTCCCGTCCACATTTCGAGCATCCCTAAAACCGAATCCACATCCGTCCCCGGCACATTGATCGGCCCGACCATCTCGTCGGCTTTGTTTACCGGCGCGTCGGCTGCAACCGATTGCGCGGCCAAAGCCTGCGGTAACAGGCTGAAGGCAACCATGGAGGTCAGAACGGGGATCAGGGTGCCGATTTTCATACCGCAGTCCCGATTAGGGCACTCCCGCCAATGGTATTAGCAATCCGAAAATGGCAACACTACCCTGAGAGTTGACGAATCCCCTAGGGATCATGACAGTCCCTTCCCCCATCGCCCGGGTGGTGGAATGGTAGACACTGGGGACTTAAAATCCCCTGGCCGTAAGGCCGTGTGGGTTCGAGTCCCACCCCGGGCACCAATCTCTGGTTCAGAGCTGGATCGTGAACCGGCGTTCGCTAGCCAAGCCGCGCAAATACGTCAGCGGGTGCGGGTGTTTGGCATCCGTGTAGTTTTTCTCGTAACGGGGCGGACCGTGAATGTTGGACGTGGGCTCGTGCAGCGCTTTCGGCAATGCTCGCACGGCAACGCTCATTCGATTCCTGCTCACGTTCACCATCGCATAATCGTGAGGAAACGACGCGGTGCCAGCGGTCGCCAAATGATACACCCCGCGACGCCGCACCATTCCGGTGAGGTGGAGGTGACCGGAAATCACGAGCCGCACATCACAGCCAACCGTATCGAGGAGGTCGAGCAATTCGACTTCAAGGCACCGATAAATGCGAAAACCAAAACTGCGGTGCAGCACATCGCGATTGCGGATCGAAACGAGCGGCACGTGACATACCACGATTTTCGGCACACCGGAACGAGCGCGTAGCATCTGTTCAAAGCGTTCCGCGCGTTGCTCGCGCCGTTTCGCGGTGACGTGAAAGGTGCCGGCGTTGTTGAGCACAATGATTTCAACCCGTTCAGTTGAAATCGCGTAATCAAAGCGATCCTTGCCGTATGCTTTGGTGTAGGGTCGTTCGTAATCTTCGTCACCCTCTTGCTGTTTGATCTCGTGATTGCCGCAGCACGGGTAAAACGGCACGGCCACCTGCTTGAGTTTGCCGCGCAGCGCCTTCATCTCGGCGCGAATCGAATTCAAATCTTCGCCGTGAATGAGATCGCCGGCGCCGATGACAAAATCCACATCGGCATGCGCGCCACCATTAGCGAACTGGCGCAGCATCCATTCGGCACGGCCGTTGGCGCCGGGATATCCGGGATGCTTGGGCCGCGGCGCGAATTGCGCGTGCAGATCGTTGATGACGGCAAACTTCATGACGATCGCGTCCGATTCAGGTCAGCCGTGATCTAAACTTAGCGCGGCCACGCACCCCCGGCACTTGCATCGTAAAAATCGCGCCCTCGAGCGAGTCCTTGCCGTTGCCGCCCGCGCTCGAAAGAAACATCGTGCCGAAATCCGGTCCGCCGAACGTAACCGAGCTGACCTTCGCCACAGGGAACTTAATTTTGCGAATAACTTCCCCGGTCGCGGCCGCGTGTTGCACGACGGAAAATCCATCCCAACGCGCACTCCAGAGATTATCTTCCGTATCGATGGTCATGCCGTCAGTGACGCCCTCTTCTTTCGTGGCCTGATACCACAAGCGCTCGTTGCTGAGCTCGCCGGTCTCCTCGTCGTAATCGTAGCGATAGATCTGGCTGCGCGTGGAGCAGGTCCAAAAGAAACTCTTCCGATCGGCGGTAAACGCCATGCCATTTGAACAACCGGTGCCGTAGATGACGCGGCGCACCGAGCCGTCGGGATCGTAACGATAGACGCCGCCAGTCGGCGTGGACTCGGTGGAACCGATGGTGCCGGCAAAAACGCGGCCGCGCGGATCGGCGATCACGTCGTTGAAGCGCGTGTTTCCCGGTTCGTTAAATTTGGCGATCTCGCGCAGCGCGCCGGTCGATGGATCGAGCCGCGTGATGTCACTTACACGGAAGAGCAGCAGCGCCCCATCGACCTCTTGCGTAAAGCCGCCTACCGTTGGGCCGGAATAAATCTGCTTCGTCGTCGCCGAGGGCACGTGATGCGACCAAACCGCGCCGCCGCTGATGTCGGTCCAATAAAGTGTTTCGGTCTGTTCGTCCCACAACGGATTTTCCGAAAGGGCGCAGGAACGATTGACCAAAATTTGGGGAGTGGGTTCTGCGGTGCTCATAAAGTTACTCCAAGGTCCAACCGGCATCGACCACGCAGTTGTGACCGGTGGACGCACGGCTGACGTCGCTCAGGTAAAACAAAATATGGTTGGCGATATCGTGCGCCTCAATCTTCACGCGCAACGATTGCACGGAGGCAAGATAGGCCAGGTTCTTCTCCGCCTCCGCACCGGTGAAATAATCGCGCACTTGATTCGGTGTAAAAACCCAGCCGGGCGTGACGGTGTTGATGCGAATGCCATCGCGACCGAGTTCGCGCGCGAGGCCGGTTGTTAGCCCGAGAATGCCGGCCTTCGTCGCCGCATAGATCGCGCGCTTGGGCACGCCAAGGCGGTAATTGATCGAGGAAACATTCACCACCGCCCTGCCCCGACCGCGTCTCAACAGCGCGACGGTTTCGTGCAACACGAGATAATAGGCGCGCAGATTCGTATCGGCGATTTCGTCCCACCGCGCCGCGTCGCCTTCATCCAGCGACACTTTGGGATCAATCCCTGCGACGTTGACCACGTAGTCGAGATGCGGCGTCTTAGCTGCGATGGTCGCAACCGTGCGCTTGATCGCGTCGGCATCGCGCAAATCACAAACGTGCGCGTGAAAGTTGGCATGTTCGATGCGCGCTGAATCGTGCGACACACCGTGAACGACGGCGCCATTGCCGAGTAGAAATTCAGCCGTGGCCCGGCCGATGCCGGAACTTGCGCCGGTAACGAGTGCGATGCGACCAGCCAGATCCGGCAGACGAATCGCCGGTGTCGGAGTTTCGTCGAACTCGGGCGCAGCGCTCATCACCAGTCGATCACGGCACCATCAGGCGCGAAGCTGCGCCGTGGGATTTCCTGCTCAAAAGGATGCTTGGCTATTTCCGCCTCGTTGATTTCGACACCTAAACCGGGACGATCGCTAGGGTAAACACGGCGGCCGTTCTTCTCGACGCGGAAGCCCCACGACACGACATCGTCGCGCCACGGCACGTCTTGGTGCACCGATTCGCAGATCAAATAGTTCGGCGTGGCAAAACCGAATTCGATCGAGGCCGCAGTGCTCACCGGACCTTGCGGATTATGCGGCGCAACCGCCACGCCATACGCATTGGCCATCGCGGCAACGCGGCGGGTTTCACTCAAACCACCACAGTGCGTGATGTCCGGTTGCACAATAGCCGCGGCGCGTTTTTCGAGCAGCTCTTTGAATGCAAACGACGAAGTCATGCGCTCGCCGGTCGCGATGGGCGTTTTCACCGCGTGTTGAACGGCGGCGATGCCGTCCATGTGTTCCGGCCAGCACGGCTCTTCAAAGAAGTAGAGATCGAAAGGCTCCAGCGCTTTAGCGAATTGCAGGCCCATTTGCGGCGAGGGTCGCGCGTGGCAGTCCACCATGATGTCGATGCCGTCGCCGACCGCTTCACGCATCGCGGCGACACAGGCCACCGCGGCCTTGACCGGCTTCACGCCTTCGATCGGCATTTGCTCGGGCACGGGCATGGACTTGAACGCCGTGTAACCGTCCTCCACCGCGCGTTGGGCCAATTCGCCGAAACGTTTCGCTTCATCAACCGGCGTCTCGTAAAAGTCCTCCATGCGGCCGCCACCGAGATGGCAATAGAGCCGGATGTAATCGCGCACGCGTCCGCCCCAGAGTTGATGGCAGGGCACATTGAGAATTTTCCCGAGGATATCCCACAGCGCGAGATCGATGCCGGCGATCGCCGTGCCGCGCACCGCGCCATTGCCGTGCCAGAAATGCTGGCGATACATCATCTGCCACAAGTGTTCGATGCGACGCGGATCCTCGCCGATCAGCAACTGGCTGAGGTCTTCAATCGCTCCGACGACTGAGCGCGTGTGCCATTCGAGGGTGGCCTCGCCCCAGCCGAACAAACCGGGCTGATCGGTGATGACTTTAACGAAGATCCAATTGCGCATGCGCGCATGACAGACCTTCGTCTCAATGCGGGTAATTTTCATGGGGAAGAAAGCGACGCGCTTCAGTAGCCGAGCTCGATCATCTGGTGCGCGGTAAATTCCGGCACCGTGAAACTCACGCCGTCTTTATTCGCCGTGAACGCGAGTTCGCCGCCTTCTGGCACGAGGCGGGCGGATTTCACTTTGCGCGGCAAACGAAGCGTTACGCTGACATCGCGCAGCGGAATGAGATCTTCGATGATCTCGACCGGCTGGCCGTTGAACTTTCCGCGCGTGCTGGTTGGAGCATAAAGCAAGTGCGCCACGTAGCGCTTCTCTTTGCGCTGCTCCATCACATTGATGCGGGCCGTCGTGGGCAGATTGGTTTCCACCGGCAATTTGCCGTTCAACAAGTGATTGAGCGCATCAGCGAAGAAGTCGCGGTAGAGCGGCTGACCGTAGGTGCGATAAGCGCTGAAGATGTTGTGCGCGAAGTAAGCGATCTTCGAATTCACCGTCGCGGCCGGTGAAACTTTCTTCGGCGCATCCGGCGCGTGCTGGTGTGAGCAGTAATGCTCCCACGTGCGGTTGAAATACGACTCGCGGCGCTCCACGAGCACCTTGGCCGTAGTCGGCTTGATCTCGTAAGCGCAACCGTGAATCACGATGGGCGACTTCACCGGCACTTCTGGCGTGAGTGGCGTCGCCACGAGGTAATCGGGGTTGTTGGTCGTGCGGCCCAGCAGTTTCGCACCGGGATCAATCGCAAAAGCGGTCTTCTCCGGATCAACCAGCGCCGAGCCCGCAGCAATGATGCGACCGCCGGCGGCGAGGAATTTTTTCGCCTGCGCGGCCTTGGCCGGCGTCATCACAAAACCTTCCGGCAGAATAACGAGATCATAGCCGGTCCAGTCCGCTTGTTCGTCGAGCACGACAAAGGGTTGATGCAATTCGAGCAACATGCGGCCCGCGCCTTCGTCGGCTTCAAAAGTCTGACCGTGACCGCCGCGCCATGAACCTTGATTTTGCAGCGCGCTGACGATGGCGATCTTGACGACCGGTTTTACGTAATCGCACCACGGTTCCTTCTTCTCGACCTCGGCATACGCGGCGCCGATGAGCTTGTAAGTGTCGAGATTCATCTCGCCGTTGGGGTGAAGCTGATCGCCGATGCTGCACTTCGCGCCGTAAGCGAGCATCGCGCCGCATTCGTAGCGGAGCGCGGCCGGACGCTTGAAGCCGCCGAACTCGCCCCACGTGTTGTGGAACTTTCCGGTCATGCCGAGGAAGTCCCACTTCTGCGTGATAACGTAGCGCGCCGACATCGGGAAGTGATCGTAACCCCAGCCGCCGGTAGGCAGCGATTCGAGTTCAAGGTGCGTGTTAAAGCTGAGCGCCTTGCGCGCGCCGAGCGAGATGTGGCCGGAGTTGTGAAAAACGGGATTGTCCTTGTTCACCGACTTGGCCGCGGCGGTGGACGCTTTGAAATAACGGTAGAGCACCTCCTCCGCGTAGCGCTGCACGTCGTCGTCGTTCTCGGGATTGTAACCAAGCTGCTTCATTTCCTTCAGCGCGTCGTCGCTGTAGTCGCGATGTGTGCCGATGATATCGAGAAAGATGCCGTCATTGTCCGGCCAGCGCTGGCATACTTCTTCGATCTGCGCGCAAAGGTAAGCGAGATACGGCGAGTTGAAACGCAGGATGCGCACGAACCACTCAACCTCCAGCGGCTTGTAAAGCGTGCCGTCTTTCTTCTTCACCACCCACGTCGGATTGGCGAAGGCGGCGAGTTCATCGAGGCCGGCGCTGAGATAAATGGGGCAACGCACATTGATCTCACGACAGGCGTCGATCTGGCGCGCGAGGAGGTCCGTCTTCAGATGCGGATGCATCTGGCCGACCTTGGTGGGGTGATAGCTGTAGCCGTGATGGCACTTGGAAAACAGCGTGATCGAATCAACGTGTCCAACTTTGAGCGCCTCTTGGAAGCGGCGCTTGTCGAACTTTTCGCCAATCCCGGGGATCAAGCCGCTGGTGTGGAAGTCGAGGTGAACCTGGCGGAAGCGTAGATGGTGCATGGGGTGCAAGACGATGGTGATAAATTTGCAGCGGATGCAACTCCGTTGCTCACCATCTTTGTCACAGGGGTAAACCCTATCGCCGTATAAGCCTGCAAGTTGAGACTCCTTGCTTGTTAAACATCATCTTCTGAATTCATGCTTCGCGAGAATCCACTGGCCTTCGGGTGATGGCTTTCGCAGCCTCGCGGCCCATTAAAGGCTAGTTTTTCCCCAACCCTAAAACCCCTATGAACGTATCCGTAGCGTGGCCGTTGGCCACTATGTCTGATATCCCGTCCCTATTCTGGTTGGCTCCGGCCGCCGGTATTATCGCCCTGATCATGGCGCGCATATTCAGTGCGTCGGTGATGAAGCGCACCGAAGGAGATGCCGAGATGGTGCGCATCGCCCAAGCCGTGCGCGATGGCGCCATCGCCTATCTCAAGCGCCAATACAAGGTCGTCGCGTTCGTCTTCCTCGCGCTGGTCGTGTTCCTGGGCATCCTTTGGAAACTTGGTCTGCAACCGGGCCTCTCGATGTTCGGCGTGCCACTCGCCGGCCTGCTTTCCGGTCTCACCGGCTGGTTCGGCATGAAGATGGCGACCAACGCCTCGGCCCGCACCGCCGCCGCCGCCAAACAATCGCTTAATGATGGCCTCGTCGTCGCCTTCCGTTCCGGTGCGGTCATGGGGCTCAACGTCGTCGCCTTCGCGCTACTCGACATCTCTTTCTGGTTTTTCGCTCTCAACAGTTTTGGCGAAGCCTTCGGGCTGACCGGCGGACCCGCCGAACGCCTCGCGGAAATGACCACCATCATGCTCTCATTCGGCATGGGCGCCTCGACCCAAGCGCTCTTCGCCCGTGTCGGCGGTGGCATTTACACGAAGGCCGCTGACGTCGGCGCTGACCTCGTCGGCAAAGTCGAAGCCGGCATTCCTGAAGACGACGCGCGCAACCCCGCCACCATCGCCGACAACGTCGGTGACAACGTGGGCGACGTCGCCGGCATGGGCGCCGACCTTTACGAATCCTACTACGGTTCGATTCTCGCGACGCTCGCGCTCGGCGCGGCCGCCGCCATTTCGGTGCTCGGCCTGACCGTGGACGCCGCCGGTTTCGCCGCCAAACTCGCCGTTGCACCCATCGCGCTGGCCGGCCTCGGCATTCTTTGCTCGGTCATCGGCATCTTTGCCGTGCGCACGAAGGAAGACGCCTCGTTCGCGCAACTGCTCAAGAGCCTGCATACTGGTGTTTATGTCGCTTCCGCGCTGATCGTGGCCGGTTCCTTCGCGCTGCTTTATTTCTTGTTCGGTGACGGCGCCGGTGCGGCCGCGTTGGCTGAAGCTGGCACGAGTTGGGCGCGCCTCGGCGGTTCGATCGTGTTCGGTCTCGGTGCCGGTCTCGTGATCGCTTACGCGACCGAATATTATACTTCTTACGAAAAACCGCCGACACAGGCCATCGCCAACCAAGCTCTCACCGGCCCGGCCACGGTCATCATCAGCGGCGTCGCCGAAGGCATGAAGTCCACGTGGGCTTCGCTGTTGACCACGGCCGTCGCCATCATGGGCGCGTTCCTTTTCGCCGGTGGCAGTGAAAGCTTCCTCATGGGTCTCTACGGTGTCGGTATCGCCGCAGTCGGCATGCTTTCGACTCTCGGCATCACGCTCGCGACCGACGCTTACGGTCCGATCGCTGACAACGCTGGCGGCAACGCCGAGATGTCCGGCCAGGACCCGAACGTGCGCAAACGCACCGACATGCTTGATTCGCTGGGCAACACCACCGCCGCCACTGGCAAGGGCTTCGCCATCGGCTCGGCCGCGTTGACCGCCCTCGCCCTCTTCGCCGCCTACGTGCAAATCGTGCAAACGCAGATCACCATGCAAGCGGTGAGCTACGGAAAAGCTCACGCCGGCGAATCCGTCAGTCCGGTCGCCGTGCACCAAGGCTATGGCAAGTTTGCAGTCGCGTTCCCCGGCGCGATGACCGATGGCAGCGATTACTTCGACGGCGCGCTCTTCCTGCCTACTCACGAATTGCGCCGCAAAGCACTGAAAGATCTGCCCATCGGCGCCAAGCTGCCGGTCACTTCCGTCGGCGATGATCCGTTCGTCTCCAACCGTTACGTGGCCGTGTGGGCCGATAAAGGCGCCAAGTTCGACATCGTATCCTCGCGACAAGCCACGATTGACGAAATCATGGCTTACTACGACGTAACGCTCACCAATCCGAAGGTCATCGCCGGCCTCTTCATTGGCGTGTTGCTCACCTTCCTGTTCTGCGCACTCACAATGAACGCCGTCGGTCGCGCCGCCTATCAAATGATGCGCGAATGCCGCCGTCAGTTCGGTAAAATGCGCGAAGCGTTCCGCGCATCGGGCATGAGCGAGGAAAACATCGCCAATCCGGAATCGTGGCCCAAGCGCGTCACGCACGAGGGCATTGAATATCCCGATTACGCCAACTGCGTTTCCATCTCCACCGCCGGCGCGCAACGCGAAATGGTTGTGCCTTCCCTCCTCGCCATTATCGCGCCGATCGCGCTGGGCTTGATTCTCGGCGTCGCCGGCGTGCTTGGCATGTTGGCAGGTGGTCTCGTCTCCGGTTTCGCGGTGGCCGTCTTTATGGCCAATGCCGGTGGCGCATGGGACAACGCGAAGAAACTCCTCGAATCCTACGGCCGCATCACCGCCGATGCGATGAAGCATCAACTGGCCACGCGCGAAAGCGTGCCCGCCGAAGTGCGTGAAGCCGTGCTCGCCCGTGCCGAAGAAGAAATCGCCGCCGGTCGCCCCAAGACCATCGTCTACGGCAAGGGCTCACCCGATCACAAGGCGACCGTTGTTGGCGACACCGTGGGCGATCCGTTCAAAGATACGTCCGGTCCGTCGCTCAACATCTTGATCAAACTGATCTCGATCGTCTCGGTCGTGTTCGCCGGTCTCATCGTGCGTTTCTCGCCGATGATCGGTCATTGGATCGGACTGAACTAAACGAGCAACTCGTTCTCTTCTTCACGGCCGCGGTTTATTACCGCGGCCGTTTTGCTTCCACGATTTCGGACAGCTTGCATCCCCCATTGCGGCACACAGAGTATTAACTTCTCTCTATGGCCGGCTTTATCCTCGATCTCGCTGCCTACCTTAAACGCATCGACTGCCCGTCAGACAATCTGGCAGCCGACGCCGCGACTTTGGCCAAGTTGCACTACCATCATGTGCAAACCGTGCCGTTCGAGAACCTCGATGTGCTACTCGGCCAACGTATCTCGATCGACCTGGTGACCGTCGCGGAAAAAATCGTGCGACAACATCGCGGCGGATACTGCTTCGAGCAAAACACCCTGTTTCGCGAAGTCCTACAGCAACTCGGTTTTGCGGTAACACCATTGCTGGCCCGCGTGCGTTGGAATGTGCCGGCCGAAGTCAAAACGCCGCTCACCCACATGGTGCTAAAGGTGGACATCGCCGGTGAGTCGTGGCTGGCCGATGTCGGATTCGGCGCAATCGGCACCACTGCGCCATTGCGTCTTGGCACTACAGACGAGCAATCCACCACACATGAACCGCGACGGATCGTGCAAGAGGGCGACATTGTCACCCACCAAGTGTGTGTCGGTGCTGTGTGGCGCAACGTTTACCAATTCTCACTTATCCCACCCGCCCCCATCGATTTCGAGCTCGGCAACTGGTTCAGCTGCACCCACCCGCGCGCGATGTTTGTGAACAATCTCGTTGTCTCCCGCGTCGATCCGGCCGGCCGGCACAGTATCTTTAATCGCGAATACACTTGGCGCACCTTGGACGGCCAAGCGCATACGTCGCCGATCGGTTCGATGGAACAGATGCGCACGCTATTAGGTGAACAGTTCGCCATCCAGCTGCCTGACTCCAGTTCGTTCACGATTCCATCGGCGCCTTGGTAAGTCATTTTTGCCGCGCGAGGTTTGCCTTCAGCGCGGCAGCATTCCAAGGTCCACGCATGGACTATCGTAATTTCGGCCGCACGGGAGTGAAGGTCAGCCCGCTCACTCTCGGCTGCATGATGTTTGGCGGGAAAACCGACCTTGAAGAAACCTGCCGTATCGTCGACCACGCGATCGACGCCGGCATTAACTGCATCGACACCGCCAACATTTATTCGCGCGGCAAGAGTGAGGAATTCACCGGCGAAGCGCTCAAGCGCAATGGCCGCCGCGAGCAGATTTTCCTCTGCACCAAAGTGCACGGTGTCATGGATGACGTTGATCCCAACATGCGCGGCAACACCCGCCGCCACATCATCCAGCAGTGCGAGGCCAGCCTGCGCCGGCTGCAGACGGACTATATCGATCTTTATCAAATCCACCGTCCACAACCCGAGGTGCCGGTCGATGAAACGCTCCGCGCGCTCGATGATCTCGTGCGCGCTGGCAAGGTGCGCTACACCGGCACGTCGACCTTCGCCGCGTGGCAGTTTCTCGAATCGCTCTGGTGCGCGAAGGAGCTGCACCTCACGCCGTTCTCCTCCGAACAACCGCCCTACAACCTGCTCGATCGCCGCATCGAACGCGAACTCCTGCCGATGTGCCGCACCTACGGCATCGCCACGCTGCCGTGGAGTCCGTTGGCCAGCGGCATCCTCAGCGGCAAGTATCGCGCCGGGCAGGAACCGCCGGCGGACTCGCGCTTCGCAGATCGGAAGAACAGTCCTTTTCTCAACCAGCGTTGGAATGACGCCGCGCTCAACGTGGTCGAAAAGCTCCTACCGCTCGCCAAAGCCAAAAATGTGACGCTGTCGCAATTCGCACTCGCATGGACGATGCAACAGCCCGGCGTGACCAGTCCGATCATCGGCCCGCGAACATTGGAACAATTGCAGGATAACCTGAAGGCCACCGAAGTGACTTTTACAGCGGACGAACTAAAGGCGATCGATGACATCGTGCCGCCGGGCACACACGTTTCGGTTTACTACGAAGCCGATTTTGGTCCGCATCAACACCGCTGGTGATTTCCATCGGCGAGCCGGGATGAAACCTTGCCGCACCACGGAGGTCGCACGATGATGTCGCGGTGCCATTGGTGTTGTTTCTTGCTCCGCTATTTTTGCTGTTCGAGTTCTGGCAACTCGTCATCTGCGAGCGCTATGTCGGCATCAGGCAGATCGAGCGTAATGGAGACCCTCGTGAGATCGGGCCCAGCGAAACCGTTTCATTCGTGTGGAGTTGCACGCTGTTTGTTTACTGGGCGTGGATGCTGCTCCTGCTTTTTCAAAGCTTCGGACGCGTGCATGGACTGTCGTTGATCGCGGTGTCTCTGCTCGGCTATGGATTGCGCCGCGCCAGCGGATTGAAATGGCTGCTCGTCATCCTGACCTTCGAAGGCGCGGTGCGCATCGGACTGCTTTTTTCGCTCTGCGCCTACGTGTGGCGTCGATTGTAGGGTGAGGAAAATACGTAGTCCGAAAGGACGTATTACTACCGATGCAAAGCGCGCCGGCGTTTTGCTACTCTTGTGCATTCTTTCGACCCATGAAACGCAAGACCACTCTGCTCCTTTTGCTTTTGCCCGCAGTCACTTGCTTGATCAGCGGTTGCAACACCACCACCGCTCGCACCCCTCAGCCAGCTTTGGTCGTTGATAATGCCGACCTAAAAACCATGTGGGGCGGTCGCATCGGTGAGCAATTGGCTCCCTCCTCCGGTCCAATCGTAACTCATCCGGCAGACAAGTCAGCTGATCGCTCCAGATCGGCCAGCCGGCAGTATCGCGATTGGAAGCGAACCCAAGAGAGCTAAGCCATGAACTTGGTCAGAACGGCCCGTTGCGCATTGCTGCTGTTATTGACCGGAACCGCGATGGCTTTGCCTTCGGCAGAGCAGCTGCAAAGTGCGTTTGAACGACTCGATCACAACAGCGACCAATTGATCAGCTTGGTCGAATGGGACCAAAACGCCTTCGCGCTTTTTCGCGCCACAGATCTCAACCGCAATGACAGTCTCGATGCAGAGGAAGTCGCCGAAGGCCCCGGAAGCTCGGCCGCGTTCACTCAGTTCGACATTAATCACAATGGTCAGCTGGAACTCGACGAGTTCATGCAATTGCGGCGCAAGCTAATGATCGTCGCTGACATCAACAGCAACGACAGCATCAACCGTGTAGAGTTTGAGTTATTTCAGCTCATTTCCGAAGCCGGCTGGGAAGATGCCGACAAAAACGGTCGACTAAATTTCACGGAGTTGCGCGCCAGTATCGCCAAGGTGTTCGAACTCGCCGATACCGATCGCAACGGAGTTTTATCCGCAGCCGAAGCCAATTTTCTCAGCCCGCTAAGTTATAACGTCGCGACTGCCGAAGGTCCGCTGACGTCCGAGCGGTTGTATATTTATTACCGCCGTCACCTGACCGGCGAATAAGCCGGCGCGCTCACAAACCCAGCTGGCGCGGATGCGACTTCACACTCTGCTCGGACAATGTGCGGGCAAAGAAATCCTGCGCCGGACCAATCAATCGCGCGGTCTTGCTGTAATCGCCCGCCCACGAATTCGGCAGGCAAATGCGCTTAATCACACCTTTGCCGATTTTGTCGGGCGCATCGCGATCGGGAATCAATTCCATCGAGAAGCGCGGATCGCTGAGATGAACGATGTAGTGCTTGGAACCAAACTTACCGTCGCGCTCAACTCGCAGGAAGTGGTTTGAACTCATCGAGACCCATCCTGACGGCCCGACCCGATGAGACAATCCCCGAATTCCTGCATGATTTGTCCTTGAGCCACTTCCGTCTCCGGCGCACATAATCCAGCGCGACGCCGCGCCCCCATGAGCACACTGCCTTCCGACACTCCGCGACTCCCCAAATGGCCCTTTCTCGCTGCCGACGTGTTTTTGTTGGCCACAGCCGCCCTCATCGCCCTCCGCAACCCCGCGCCCTATTCCAGCGGCCTCGTCGCCGCCATCACGATCTGCGTGGTGCTCGGCTGCATCTTGGGCGCGATTCCGTTTCTCACCGATTATGCGCAGCGCCAGGACGAAGCACTCGATGAACGGCAACGCGGCCTCGAAGCGCTCACCCGCACAATCGCTGATTCCGCCGAGCAAATCAGCGTAGCCGCGAACAGCATGCACGACACGCTCGCGCTGACTCGTAACCAGATCACTCAAATCGAATCCATGCCCGACACATTGGGCGATGGATTGGCCGACCTCAGCCAACAGGTTTCCAGCACACTCACTTCCGCCATTGAGGCCCTGCAAAAAGATCTCAAGGCGATCAAAGCCTCTGCGGACAATCGCAAGTCCGACAGCACGGCCGACAAGCTGCAGCAATTGCACGCGAGGTTGGAAGCGCTGGAAGAAAAACTAAGCACGCAGATTGCCGATCTGGCTCAGGTCGTGCCACCGCCGGCAACCCCGCCGGTTGAGCCCGCGCCGATCGCGGCCGCTCCCGCGCCGGTGGAACCCGAACCGGTGGAGCCGGTGACCATAATCGAACCACCGCCCGCTTCTGCTCAACCTACGCCAGCACCGATCGAATCAAAGCCTGAGCCGGAACCCGTCAAACCGGTCAAGAAACCAGCGCCCGTTAAAAAGCCCAAAGAAGAAGACGTCGCCGAATTGCCCTTTGCGGAGTCTACACCACCCGCGGAATTTGACCCGGCTGCGGAAAAGCCGACGCGATCTGCGACTTCCGACAATTCCACGCGCCTGCTCGTGACCGCATATATCGGCATCGGCAACCGGCTTTTCATTCGCGGCGAAGGCCCGGGCCTGAGCGCAGACAAAGGCATTCCGCTGCAATTCGTTTCAATCGGTAAATGGCAGTGGGAAACCAAGGACGCCACCGGACCGGTGCGCGCCAAACTGTTCAAGAACGACGAAATCGAATGCGTCGCGCTCGGCGAAATATCAGTCGACCCCGGCCAGCAGCTCGAAGTGAGCGCAACGTTCTGAATCAGCGCACCGGCGGAAACGGATGCCGCGTAAGCTTGGCCTGCGGCACTTCGTTGGCCAGCTGCACTAGCTCGTCAATCAGCACAGTCGGATCTTCCTCGGGACGCAGCGCAAGGAACTGCTGGCGGGCCTTGGCGTAGCTCTCCGGATTCCGGAACCATTCGCCTAACAACTCGGCAAACTCAGCACCCGATTCCACTTTTCGTGAACCGGCGCCATTGCGGAAAAATTTCCACGTCAGCTGCTCCTGCGGCATGATGCCGCCGAAGGCGTTGAAGATGATCGGGCACTTGAACGCCAATGCCGTGGAGCACGTGGTGGTGCCACCGCGCGTGACAATCACGTCACTCACCTGCATGAGCAGATGCACGATTTCACTGTAGCCTTCGATGTAGCAGTTAAACTCGGGATGATTCGCGCGCCAGTGAATGAGTTCGTTGTAGGCCTGCTTGTTGCGCCCGCAGATAATGATCGCCTGACATTTATCGGCGTGCCGGACCAGTGTCGGCAGCAGTGAGAAGTGATTGTGCGCGCCATTGCCCCCAGTGGCCAAGAACACCGTGAAGAGCTTGGGATCCAAGCCAAGTTGGTGTTCGCGGTAATGGCCGACTTCGTTCTCTGGAACCACTTCGAGGTGAGCGCGCGGTCGCATCAACACACCGCGCACTTTCGATCGTTCGGGAGAAATCCCTTTCTTCATCGCAAAATCCGCCGCAGTTGGCGTGCGCGAGAAATAGAGATCCACGCTCGTTTCGATCCAGTTGCGCGAATAACCCCAGCCGCCGGAAAACTCGCCGCAATACGTGGCTGTGCGCACATTAGACGCGCCGAGAATCCGCCGCGCGAGTTGGAAGTAACCGCGATTGAGGCAGTCGTGCACGCTAAGCACCAAGTGCGGCCGGTATTCGTTCAGCACCTCAAGGTAATAGTGACGACCTAGCGTCACGGTGCGCCGATTGAGCAGACTCAGTCCTTCCACCACCGTGTAGAACACTTTGTGAATCCACGGCGATTTCTTCTGAATCCAATTGTAGAAACGCACTCCCGAGCGCGCGACGACGGATGACTTTTCCAACATCTGCTCGATGCGCACATCAACGTCGTGGCGATAGAGTTCGAAACACCATTCGGCGATAGCTTCGGCGCGAGCGTCGTGCCCGCCACCCGTGCTGGAGGTGAGAATAAGAATGCGGACCTTGGACATGCTAGAGGTCGAAATAACGCGCCTGAATCCGGCGCTTGAGGGTCAACGAACCGAACCGCGCCAGAAATGGCGCGATGGTCGCTTGGAAAATTCGCCCGCAGCGCACCGTGCCGCTCCGGCGTTTGAGCAACGCTCGGCGCAAAGCTTGCGCCGCGTGCTCCGGGGCCGGGCCGGTCTGCATCATGCGCGTGAAGTTTCTCCAAGCCCGCGCCATCGCTACGGTGCTTTCGCCTTCCGGTCGCGTGACCGAGCTTTCGAAATCGGTGCGATAGTCTCCCGGTCGCACATCCAAAATCGCGATCGGCGTGCCGGCGGCTTCAATCATCAGGCTTTCATTAAGTGCCGAGAGTCCTGCCTTGGCCATGTTGTAGGCGCTTTGAAATGGCAGCGGAAACTCAGCCGCCAATGATGAAATATTAATCAACACGCTTGGCGTGCTGCGCGCACGCATATCACGCAACGCGGCGTGCGAAAGACGCGCGGTGTTGATCAGCATCACTTCCAATTGCTCACGCCACACCGCAAAGTCCGTGACCGCAAATCCGCCGAAAACGCCATAGCCGGCATTATTGATGACGATGTCGAAACCGCCCGCCTCCTTCGCCGCGTCGTTGAAGGCGGCCTCGGCTGCATCGCCGGCTTTTAAATCCAACGCCACGGGATGAAAACCAGGCTTTCCAGTCAGTGCCTGCAAATTCGCTACATTGCGCGCGGTGCCCCAAACTTGCACGCCTTCAGCCAAGAGCATCTCGGTAAACGCCAGTCCAAGGCCTCGGCTAGCACCGGTCACCAGCGCCGTGCGATACAGGGAGGATAGACGTGGAGAATTGGACACGTTAGGTGGCGCGCTTGAGCACCAAGCTGACATTCGCTCCGCCAAACCCGCTGCTGTTGTTCATCACCACTGCGGGCTGCTGCATTTGCGTCGTGCGAATTATATTCAACCCTTCGCACTCGGGATCGAGGTTCGAGATATGTGCCGAGCCCGGCATGAATCCCTCACGCAACGAGATCGCGCAAAACGCGCTTTCCATCGCACCAGCAAGGGACAGGCCGTGACCCGTAAGAGCCTTCGTGCTGCTGATGGCAGGACGAGACGACGCATCAGTAAAGATCACTTTCAACGCTCGAGCTTCCGAAATATCTCCAATCGGCGTAGAGGTCGCATGAGCATTGATGTAGTCAACGCTCTCGGCCGGCGTGCGCGTAGACTCCAAAGCATTGCGCATCGCGGCAACCAACCCGTCGCCATCGGGGTGCGAAATCGCTACGTTGTGACCGTCGGACGCCTGTCCCCATCCGGTAAACTCAGCGTAAACCTTCGCCCCGCGACGCTGCACCTCATCCTCGGTCTCCAACACGAGCACCGCAGCGCCACCCGTGCCGACAAATCCATCACGCGCCGCATCAAATGGGCGCGAAGCCAGCGCGGGGTCCGTTTGCAAGGACAACGCCCGCATACCGGCGAATGGCAGAATGCTGTCCACATTGCCGTCCTCAGCGCCGACCACAAACATGCGCTTCTGGCGGCCCAAAACCAAATCATCAAAGGCATAGCCCATCGCGTGGGATGACGACGCACAGGCCGAAGAGAATCCACATGATGCGCCTTTGATTTTGAAATGCGCGACGAGGTTGAAATTCAGGGTGCCCGAGATCGCGGCCACAATCCCGAGCGGCGAACAGCGCATGACGCCAACATTGTGCATGCGATTGAGCATATAGCCCATGAGTTGCGGCGAACCGCCGGAAGCCGCGTAAAGTCCTGTGTGTGCGTTGGACACTTCCTCCTCGTTCAAACCCGCATCGGCGATCGCCTGTTGCATCGCGCACCAAGCATACACGCCATGCGGCGCCATGCCGCGGAGGATCTCTCGCTTAATGCGATACTGCGATGGATAAACCCAATCCTCAGGATCGTTAGAGTCCGTCACAAAATCCCGCACTGGCGCGGCTACTTTGACCGGGATGTTGTCCTTTTGAAACGGAGGATACACCTGAATCCCGTGACGCATTTCACGCAGGCTGTTGGTCACAGTCTCCACATCGTTACCGATGCTGGTAATCAGGCCGAGTCCGGTAATGAATACTCTGGGCATGTGGTCGTCAGACAGGGATCAGGAATTTCCGTTGCACAAAAAACCCGCACATAAATCGGGTTTGCATGCAAAGCATATTACCAGTGCCGGTCAACGCAGGAGGCCAAGTGGCTGAACCACGACTGCGTTAGGAATCCGCTGTTACGCGCGCAGCCGCAGGATTGGACTTTTGAGGAGCCACTCCGTTAACACCGTTGTTTTCAACGGCAGGAGCAGGTGCATCAGAAAATCCAAAGGTCAGGGTGATTTCTTCAGCGATAGCGGCCTTTTCCTGGCCAACGCGAATCGAGCCTTCAAACGTGGCCAATGGCATCTTGATACGCTTGGGACGGATCGAAAGCGCAAGAATGTCGCCTGGACGGCAGATGCGGTGGGCGCGAACGCCTTCGCAGCCGGTGAAGAAAATTTGGGCCGGATTGACCACTTTACCAAGCTCGGGCGTGAGGCCTTCGAGTAAATATAGCACGGCCAACTGACCAAGCGCCTCAAGCATGATGGAGGCAGGCATGACCGGATTGTCCTTAAAGTGACCTTGGAGGAAAAACTCCTGCCCGGTGATCTTGTATTTGGCATTGGCTCCAGTGGAGCTAACCGAGCCCTCGTTCAAGAACAGGAACGGCGGCTGGATCGGCATCACCGTGGCGATGTGCTCAATCGGGAGAAACTTGGTGGGTTGCGGCAGGGGCATACCACGCACTTTGCAATCGATGAACATCTTCACGTCACCGACCGTGCGGAGGTTGCGCAACTCCTCGTTGTTTATCGACATCTCGAGCACCTCTTCGACCAAAATGACGATTTCCATCATCGTCAGCGAATCGATACCCAGATCCTCGATCAGGCGCAGATCGTCATCCGCGTCCTTGAGTTTAACCCGCAGGTCCGGCTCGACGAAACGCTCGATCACACCAATCACTACGGCAGGTAAGTGCTCTGGATTGCCAGTCTTACGAAATTGAACCGCCGCTTCAAAAGTCGAAGGCGAACACCGCTTCAAAGATTCGCGCAGCGCGGCCTCAGCCTCGGGAGTGAAAGACTTGGCCTCTTGTGTAAAAGGATGGTTGGTGCCCGGTTTGGGCTGGGCTGCATCTGGCATTGTTTGCTCCTTGTATGTTGCGGGCCTTTCTAATGTAAACCCATTTCTTGGACCCGGCCCGAGGCTAAATGCTCCCGGAAAACCTCACCGCAAAGCTTTTATCAGACTCGAGTTAACGACCACATGCCTGCGAGGCCCTTCATATTCCTCACGCATGAATTTTACCCGCGACGAGGAGGTATTGCGACGTTCGTCGAGGAAATGGTCCTCGCAGCATCCGCATTGGGCCATGAAGTGGAAGTGTGGGCCCAGCGTGCTCCCGCAAATACCGCCGAAAAGCCGCACCCATATCGCCTGCGCCGGCTTCCCTTGGCGGGTTCACATGATTTCACATGTCAGCTGAAACTGGCCCTACAGCTGATCAAGCACCGGCGCTATCTGCGTAATGCCACCGTCTATCTGGTCGAACCCGGCCCCATGTTGACCCTGATGTGGCTGCAATTTCTTCATGCGTTCCGGCCCAAGCACGTGCTGCTGACTTTTCACGGGTCGGAAATTCTCAAATTCCACCGCAACCCTTTTATTCGCCCCTTAGCCCAACGCCTCATCCGACACGCGTCGCGTATCAGCACGCTGACAAATTACACGAAACGCCTGTTGATTGATCACTTCCCGGAATCCGATGGTAAAGTCGTCATTACACCCGGGGCCCTACGCAGCGAAGTAGCGCGCCCCGTTTCGACAGAATCAACGGGATCAAAAAACACACAGCGACTGGTGGTGTTGACCGTCGGTCGGTTGCATCCACGCAAAGGCCAGCGGGAAACCCTCGCCGCCCTCGCCGCCCTACCTCCCGAACTGCGCGCCAAAATCGAATATTGGCTCGTCGGCACGGCCAACAAAGGTGACTACGAGGATCAACTCAGCCGTGCGGCTGCTCAAGCCGATCTTCACGTGCGATTCCTCGGCGACGTGCCGGACGAACAGCTCGGCGAGATTTACGCGCAAGCCGATATCTTCGCCCTGACCAGTATGCCTTACCGCAACAGCATCGAAGGCTTTGGCTTGGTTTACCTCGAAGCCGGCGCGCATGGTTTGCCTGTCATCGGTCACGACATCGGTGGAGTCAGTGAAGCCGTAATAAACGAGAAAACCGGTCTACTGGTATCACATCAAAACCCTGAAGCGCTAAGCGCCGCCTTCGCCCGATTGATCAACGATCCGCAACTTCGGCAGGCATTGGGTGCAGCCGGACGTGCACGCGCTCTTCAACAAAACTGGACCGACTCCGTCGCGTTGCTATTCCCGCCATCATCTTTAGAATCCCGCGCATGATTACGTCACGCAGCCAGGTAACCGTCCGCTATGCGGAAACCGACATGATGGGCATTGTCTATCATGCCAATTACCTGCCGTGGTTTGAAATCGGCCGCACCAATCTACTCCGCGAGCAAGGTCTTCCTTATCGTGAACTCGAAGCGATGGGCTACCGATTGCCCGTGCTGGAAATCTCTGCCAAATACCTGCGCCCTGCGCTCTACGACGACGAGCTAACGATCATCACTTTTCTCAAAGAGAAACCGCTGTTGCGCATCCGGCTGAGCTACGAAGTCAGACGCGGTGACGAACTTCTAGCCACCGGCGAAAGCTCACACGCGTTCGTCGATCTGCAAGGTCGGCCTGTTCGCCCGCCACCGATCTTCATCGAGAAGACGTCGGAGGCATTCAAAGACTGATGCAACGCTTCACCGCCGCGCACGCACAAAATCCGACGCTTCGCGACGCCACACGCGAACCACGTGCGCCACGATGTCGTTGAGCGGACGACCATCCGTCAGCACCAAGCTGCCCGAACGTTTGTAGATCGCCTCGCGCTTCGCGTAGAGTTCGCGAATGCGCGCCATGGGATCCTCGACTTCAAGCAACGGTCGGTTGCGATGCCGTTGTGTGCGCTCGAGCACCGTCTCAAGGGACGCATGTAGACAAATCACCACGCCTTTCGATTGCAGCAAGGCGAGCATGCCCGGTTGCACCACCAGGCCACCACCGCAGGCCACGATCATGCGCTCGGCGGGATGTCCGTTTTCGATAAACTCGCGTTCCATCGCACGGAACGCCGCCTCGCCATCGCGAGCAAAGATTTCCGGAATCGAACGCCCTTGAATGCGCTCGATTTCGTGATCGCTATCGAGCAGACGAAAACCGATCCGTCGCGCCACGCCACGGCCCACCGTGCTTTTGCCGGTGCCCATGAAGCCGACGAGGTAGAGGTTCACATCCGCTGCGTTCATTCGCCAGCAAGGCAACGGACTCGACCGAATCTTGCCAAACACGAAAACACCTTGGCGGCGCCCTGACTTTGCGGCTGCATGACCGCACGCGCATGAACTACTCCTTTGCCAGCGACAACACCGCGGGCGTTTGCCCGGAGGCTTGGGCGGCCCTCGAATCGGCCAATTCCGGTTACGCCCCCAGCTATGGCGACGACGAATGGACCGCCCGCGCCCGCCAAGCGTTTCAGACGATTTTCGAAACCGACTGCACCGTGCACTTCGCCTTCAACGGCACCATGGCCAACGCCCTCGCGCTCAGTGCCGCGTGTCGCAGTTACCAAAGTATTTTCTGCCATGAGCTCGCGCACATCGAAGTCGATGAATGCGGTGCACCCGAATTTTTCACCGGCGGTTCCAAACTCATTCCATTGCCCGGCGATCATGCGAAATTGAATCCCGCCGCAGTCGAAGCCGCCACGCATCGCGGCCACGGCGTGCATTTTCCCAAGCCCGGCGCGATTTCGCTCACACAATCCACCGAACTTGGTTCGGTTTACACTCCAGATGAAATCTCTGCGCTAAGCGTGATCGCGCGACGCCACCGCATGTTTGTGCACATGGACGGCGCACGCTTCGCCAACGCCGCAGCCAGTTTGGCGGAAACACATCGCGCCTCGCCAGCCGACCTCACGTGGCGCGCGGGCGTAGACGTGCTTTCATTCGGCGGCACCAAGAACGGCATGCTCACCACCGAAGCCGTAGTCATCTTCAATCCCGCGCTCTCGGCTGACTTCGATCGCCGCGTTAAGCAATCGGGCCAACTCGCCTCCAAGCAACGCTTCGCCGCCGCGCAATGGGTCGCCATGTTGGAAAGCGGCGCATGGCTGCGACACGCTGCTCACGCCAACGCCATGGCACGTCAACTCGCGCAGGGTTTGCTCGCGTTGCCAGGCTGCGAATTGTCGCACCCAGTCGAATCCAACGGCGTGTTCATCAAACTACCCGACGCGCTCGTGCCGAAACTCACGGAACGCGGCTGGCAGTTTTATCCTTTCGGCGCTCCCGGCGTATATCGCTTCATGTGCAGTTGGGACGCGAAGCCTGAGGTGATCGACGCTCTGCTCGCCGCCGCGCGGGCATAAAAAAACTCCGCCACGTTTGCGGCGGAGTTTTTGAGATTAGTTAGGATCGACTTACTTCAAGACCGCCGAAGGGGGCTGAATGATGTCGAGCACCTCGATGTCGAAGATCAAAGCGGAGGCCGGCGGAATGCCACCGGGGCTATCCTCGCCGTAAGCGAGCTCGGAGGGAATGTAGAGTTTGATCTTACCGCCTTTGTTGATCTTCTGCATGCCTTCAGCCCAGCCAGGGATGGCTTCGTTGAGGGCGATGGAGAGAGGCTCGCCATACTGTTCGGAGCTGTCGAACACCTGACCGTTCAAGAGCATGCCGGTGTAGTTAATTTTGACCGTATCGTTGATCGTGGCGTTCGGGCCTTTGCCGGGCTGCGTGATTTCGTAGCACAGACCGCTCGGTGTGGTTTGAATGCCGGGGCGCTCTTTCAATGACGCGAAGAATGCGGCAGCGGCGGCGTAGTTGCGCTGCTTGGCGCGCTCCAGCGCCGCGTCCTGACGCGAAGCGACAAACTCATCCATTTGCGCACCGACCGCAGACAGATCGTGCGGAGGCTCTTTGCCCGCAGCAGCGGCGGCGATGCCGCGCGTGAACGCCTCGATTTCCTTGGGCGTAAATTGCAATTCGGCCACGCCGAGACGGGCCATCATAAACCAGCCAAACGATTCGGCCAGCACCTCGGTGCTATACTTCGCCGTCGGAGCGGCGGCCGGAGCGGCCACAGGCGCAGCCGCGGGAGCAGGAGCTGCAGCGGTCTGGCCGGGGATGTTCAATTTAACCTCCTGCGCAAGCAGGGCGGCGGTCGATGCCAGGGCCAGCAAGCCGGCCTTGAAGGGTGTTGTGAGGTTCATACGTGTGCTAGTAGTTGGAAAATGATGCGCGGATTTTGTGCCGCAAAGTTTTTGGATGTGGCAGTGCGAGTTCCCAAATGCAACTTATTACTCCCCGCTTGTCTCACCCCCTCTAACCCTCATTCTCCTGCCTCTCATGCAGACCAATCAATTCTGGACCAGCCTGGACGGACAGATCCTGAGCCTGAAGACCAAACAGGACGTTGTCACCCTGACCCTTGCGTTCTGGCCCCGCAATCCGCAGGAGTTCGATTTTATCAAGGCCAACCTCGCCTCTCTCCGCTTCACCGAGCGCAGTTCGCTCGCCCGCATCGGCATTGAACTAATCCTCCGCAGCAAGCCCGAGGTGGACGGCAACCGCATCACCTTGGAGGCCGAGGCTTTCCTTTACGACCAAAGCTTCCCCAACGCGCCCTACTGGAGCAAACTCCTGCGCCCCGGCGTCCCAGTCGGTCGTCTGTTTTACGCCCCGGCTTCAGCCAAACTTTCCAGCAGTCAGATTTGGGAGGCCATCAAGTCCAACCAACTGAAGCTGCCCGAAACCATTTCGATCGATTCGAGCGGCCGCGTATTTTTCACGCCCCACTCCGTCAATTACACGCTCAATCCGCGACTCCAACGGATCAACTTCGAGCACATCGTCAGCGGCTACGCCAGCCGTTCCATCCTCGACAAGGTTCAAGTGCGGCACGACGCGTCACCGCTCGCGATACCGCCGCATTCGGGCATCCTCACCAGCTGCTCCATGTATCTCAAGGAGCACTATGTCGTGCTCAACCCCGGCGAGGGCAACTTCGGCCTGCACACCAGCGCCGTGCTGCTCGACCCCATAAAAACTTTCGGCACCAACATCATGCTCGAGGTTTACAACACCGGCGAAAACCCGGTCGTAAATCCGATGGTGTCGGTCGAAATTTTCAGCGCGCCGCCCTATTCCGATCCTGAGTTTAAAACGCTCGCGAAGAAGCGCCAACGACTGCTCAGCACCACGCAAAACCTGTTCAAGTGCCTCGACGAGTTCCCCGCGCGCGACACCGGCGCACCCGCGCCCAAGACTCGCATCACGGTGCGTGGTCAGAGCGCCACGATGGAAAACCGCACCATTTTCGTCCGCACCAACAGCGAGGAACTGCGCAGACTGCTCGAAGGCGAAGCCTGCCCCGTCGGCAGCCTGACGGTGATTCAAGCCGTGGACAACGGCCCGGCCGATGCGGACACTTTGATCGTCGACTATTTTCCGGACCTGCTCGAGCACATGGAGCTCATCACCCGGCTCGCCGATCTCAAACTCAAGCGCATCATCTTCCGCCGGGCCTCGCGCACCCACGGCTATTTTCTCTCCAGCAACGCGCACGCGCGGCTCGATACGTTCTTCAACCTCGGCATCAAGGTCTATTGGTATGACGAGCTGACGAAGGACCTCTACCTTCACACCTACAAGCGCAGTCACGGCTTCTTCGTCCGCGAAGAAATGGCGCGCAAATTCCAAGAGAGCACCATCCTCGCGTTCTACGGCTCGGCCGTCGGCCTCGATGAGGAGGACACTAATCGCATCTCTTCGCTCGTGGACAAACTTACCGGTTTTCTCGGCGGCAACCTCGGCGTGCTCACTGGCGGCGGTGGTGGCGTCATGCGACTCGCCACCGATCAAGCCCGCGAAAAAGGCGCGCTCACCGGCGCCTGCTTCCTCGAACTCGAAGCCCAACCCCCCGAGCTCGGTGTGGATTTCTTCAACACGTTTCAGGAAAATTCCCGTCACTTCCGCCAAAAGTGGTTCGAAGTGGCGGACTTTTGCATCTTCAACGTCGGCGGCGTCGGCACCCTCGAAGAAATTGGCATAGAGATGTGCAATCTCAAACTCGGTATCCGACCGCGCGTGCCCTATGTATTTTTCAACTCCAAATTCTGGGGCAGCCTGCGCGAGCAAATCGAACAGATGATTTCTGACAAACGCGCCCCTGCATGGATGGCCGACTACGTCCTCTTCACCGACGATCCCGACGAGGTCGTCCGCTTCTACCGCCGCAAACTCGAGGTGCTTTAATTTCCACTCGTGCCACAGACACGGCTTTACGCCGTCCGCATCCGTGCCCAACTGTGTATCCCGTGGCTAAAAACCTTCCCTCTTCTGTTCTCGTCGTCGGCGCCGGTGGCCGTGAGCACACGCTCGTTCGTTCGCTGCTTACCTCCCCGGCCAAACCTCGCGTGATCTGCGCGCCCGGCAACGCGGGCATCGCTGCAGACGCGCCTTGTTTTCCCGTTGCCGCCGATGACATCGCGGGCCTCGTCGCGCTTGTGAAAAAGGAGAATATCGCCTTCGTGGTTGTCGGTCCCGAAGTGCCGCTTTCGCTCGGTCTTTCTGATCAACTTCTTGCCGCGGGCATTCCAGTTTACGGCCCCAAGGCCGATGGCGCACGCCTCGAAGCCTCCAAGATTTTCACCAAGGAAATCCTTCTCAAATACAATATCCCCACTGCGGCCGCCGGAATTTTTGAAGCTGAGGCGCCAGCATTGGATTATCTAAAATCACACCCCGCGCCCATCGTCGTCAAAGCCGATGGATTGGCCGCAGGCAAAGGCGTGACCGTTGCGCAGACCGACGCCGAAGCTGCCGATGCCGTGCGCGAAATGTTCGCCGGAAAGTTCGGCGCCAGCAGCAGTAAGATTCTCATCGAAGACTGCCTCGTCGGAGAAGAAACCTCGATCCTCGTCGTCGTCTCCGGTCGTGATTACATCATCCTGCCGACCTCGCAGGACCACAAACGCATCGGCGACGGCGACACCGGCCCCAACACCGGCGGCATGGGCACATATTCACCTGCCGAAGTGGTAACGCCGGAAGTTTTCGCACGCATCGAAAACGAAATCGTGCGTCCCTCGGTCAACGCAATCGCCGACGAAGGCATTGATTTTCGCGGCACGCTTTTCATCGGCATCATGCTCACGCCCGACGGCCCGAGCGTCATCGAATACAACACCCGTTTCGGCGATCCGGAAACTCAGGTCGTGTTGCCGCGACTTGAAAGCGATCTCCTTGAATTACTCTGGCGCGCCGCCAACCGCGAACTCGCCGGCTACACACTCAAAGTGAAGCCGGACTACGCCCTCTGCGTGGTCATCGCGGCCAAGGGCTATCCCGACAATTATCCCAAAGGCGACGTCATCACAATTCCGTCTCTGCCGGAAAATGTGACTGTCATCCATGCCGGCACAGCGCGTAATCCCGTTGGCGAACTCGTGACCAACGGCGGGCGGGTGCTCGGCGTCACTGCATTGGCCGCAACACTGCCGCAAGCCGCCGCCGATGCCTACGCCGTGTGCGACGCCATCAAGTGCGCGACGAAATACTACCGTCGCGATATCGGCGCACGTCAGCTCAATCGCCGATGAGATTTGCCGCCGCCTTCTGCTTTTTCGTTTTCCTCGGCGCGGCGATTAATGCCGCGCCGCTGGAACGCGATTTGGGCAAAGGCCTGGCGTATTTTCGCATCGCGGAATCCACGCCGGGACTTCCACCGGCTAATCGCAAAGGCAGCGCGGTGCTCGATCTGCGTTACACCGAAACGAATACCGTTACGCCCGAGAAACTCGCGACTTGGCTCCAACAACACGCCGCGCCCTCAACACCGGTCTTCGTTCTCGCCAATGTCAGCACCGCACCGGAATTGCGCGCGGCTTTGGCGCAACTCGCCGCGCGCAGCCAAGTGCTCGTTATCGGCCCCACGGCAGGCTCTTTTCAGCCGGACATTGCGATTTCTATTTCGGCCGATGCCGAGCATGCGGCTTACACTGCACTGCAAGACGATACCGACATCGCCACTTTGATTACGCCGCCCGTCACCAAGGTGCGACAGGATGAAGCCGCTATCATCGCCGCTCGCGAACGCGGCGAGCCAGAGGACGATGGCCCCGCGCCGGAACTGACCGACGACGATAAAGGTGACGACAATGCGCCCACCATCGATCTGGCGTTGCAGCGGGCTGTGCACCTGCACCGCGCTTGGTTGATCCTCGGGACGAAATAGCGCTGACTCATCCGTCTTTGCGTTTTCCACCAAAACCTATCCCATAAACGTCGAGATGCCCGGTTCCATAATCATCGTTTGCACTGCCAATATCTGCCGCAGCCCGATGGGTGAAGGATTGTTGCGCCATGCCCTCGCCGCCGAATCGGAACCGTTGCGCTCTCTCCGCGTCATTTCTGCCGGCGTGGCCGCTCGCAAAGGCGAAAAAGTTTCCGAGAACTCGCTCATAGCCCTCAAAAAAGTCGGCATCGACATCTCCAAACACACGAGCCAGCCGCTCACTCAAGCGATGCTCGACGACGCGTTGCTCGTCCTCTGCATGACCGAAACGCACCGCGCGATGATTCAGCTGCAGGCCGACCCGGCGCCCAAAAATCTGCATCTTTTCCGCGAATTCATGCCCCAGGGCTCAGATCGCGAGATCGCCGACCCCTTCGGCGGACCGCTCAAGCTCTACGAGCTGTGCCGCGACGAACTAGTCGAAGCGGTCCCGAGCATTGTCGCGCACGTTAAGACACTGCTCTCCCGGAAATCCTGAGAAAAACCTTTGCCTCCGCGGGGGTTTCCGGGTGCTTTTAGCGGCCTTATCATGCTCAACGCTTCGCCGCTCAAGACCCTCGATCCGGAAGTCCATGCTGCCATCACGGCCGAGCTCGGCCGTCAGCAAAGCCACATCGAGCTGATCGCCTCGGAAAATTTCACCTATCCTGCCGTCATGGAGGCGCAGGGCAGCGTGCTGACCAACAAATACGCCGAAGGTTATCCGGCGAAACGTTGGTATGGTGGTTGCGAACACGTTGACGTCAT
>Ga0207868_1000591_pt1 | contig 35597 bp, 29 predicted proteins | sample Passage237B_FD_187370 | JGI IMG/M metagenome (GOLD analysis project Ga0207868, IMG submission 187370) | Cellulose adapted compost microbial communities from Newby Island Compost Facility, Milpitas, CA, USA - Passage2 37B (SPAdes) (version 3) ... | reverse complement strand
GAGCCGATACGGCTCGACAGCGCCTCCACCTCGCCCAACAGCGCGTTGATCTCGGCACGTTCCTGAAGCAGCGAGGCGCGCTCGTCGGCAAGCGTCTTCGGCTCGGCGGGTTGGCCCTCGGCGGGCGCAGGTCCGATCTGGTCGAGCCGTGCGTTTATCTCCGCAATGCGCGGGCTCAGATTGGCGCTGCTGTCGAGCAGCTGGCCGGCCAGTCCTTCGAGCGCAATCCGGACGACGACGAGTTGCGCGTCGTTCTGCGTATTTGCGCGCATCCTTTTTTCGAGGTCATCGGCCTGTCGCGCATAGCTTCGGATGATGTTGCGCTGCGCTTCGAGCGTGCTGCTCGCCTGGCCCTGCGCGGAAGCCGGCAGCCACGTGCAGGCTGCGACCAGCAGTAGCAGCGCGGCCCAAATCCTCGAAAGATGCCCCGGCGTGAATGTCACGTACGCCTCTCGATTCCTCCGTCCAACACTGTTAAGGAGCGGCCGCCGCTACGGCAAGCCGACGGTTCTTCTGTTCGAAGGTTCGCGTCGGGGCAGTGAAAGCCGATGGCGCTTTCGTTGCATTCGACGCCTGGGCGCGACTATACGGTCCGCTCGAAAACGCCTCTCAGGAACGCCCGATGGCTGAATACTCGGTCTTCTCGCTTTTGCGACATGGCCTGGCCGGGAATCGCGACTGGAAACCAGCCTGGCGCAAGCCCGACCCGAAGCCGGCCTATGACGTGATCGTTATTGGAGGTGGTGGTCATGGGCTTGCGACGGCCTACTACCTCGCCAAGGAGCACGGCATTACCAATGTCGCCGTGCTGGAGAAGGGGTATCTCGGCTCGGGCAACGTCGGCCGCAACACGACGATCGTTCGCTCCAACTATCTCCTGCCGGAGTCGATCCGCTTCTACGAGCATTCGCTGAAGCTGTGGGAGAACCTCTCCCACGACCTCAACTACAACGTCATGTTCTCGCAGCGCGGAGTGCTGAACCTCTGCCACACGCCTTCCCAGGCTGACGAAGCGATCAGGCGCGGCAACGCGCTGCGGCATGAGGGCGTGGATGCGGAATGGTGGCCGCGCGAGCGGATTGCGCGGGCCGTACCCGGCCTCGACGTGTCCGGCTCGGCCCGCTTCCCGATCGTGGGCGGCCTGATGCAGAGGCGCGGCGGCACGGCGCGGCACGATGCGGTTGCCTGGGGTTATGCCCGCGCTGCCGACCGGCGGGGTGTCGACATCATCGAAAATTGCGAGGTGATCGGCTTCCAGCGCGACGGCGACCGCGTCACCGGCGTGAAGACGACGCGCGGCGAGATTTCGGCGAAGAAGGTGGCCGTTGCCGTTGCCGGCAGCACGGGCCGCGTGATGAAGCTTGCCGGGATCGACCGCCTTCCCATCGAAAGCCACGTGCTGCAGGCCTTCGTTTCCGAGTCGCTGAAGCCCTTCATCGACACCGTCGTCACCTTCGGCGCGGGTCACCTCTACGTCTCGCAGTCGGACAAGGGCAGCCTCGTCTTCGGCGGCGACATCGACGGCTACAATTCCTATGCCCAGCGCGGCAACCTGCCGGTGGTCGAGGAGGTGATGAGCGAGATCGTCGCGCTGTTCCCCGGCGTTGCGCGGCTGCGGCTGCTGCGCTCATGGGGCGGCATCATGGACATGTCGATGGATGGCTCGCCGATCATCACCACCGGGCCGCTGCCCGGCATGTATCTCAACTGCGGCTGGTGCTACGGCGGCTTCAAGGCAACGCCGGCCTCGGGCTGGCTGTTCGCCTGGACGATCGCGCGCGACGAGCCGCATCCGATCAACGCGCCGTTCACCCTCGACCGCTTCCACCGCGGCTATCTGATCGACGAAAAGGGCCAGGGCGCGACGCCCCGGCTGCACTGACCATGCTGATCACCTGTCCCTATTGCGGTCCGCGCGACGTGGGCGAATTCACCTATCAGGGCGACGCCAACCGGCCGCGCCCCGACCCGGCATCGACCGACCAGGCAGCCTGGAACGCCTATGTCTACGACCGCACCAACCCGGCCGGGCCGCATCGCGAATACTGGCAGCATTCCGGCGGCTGCCGCTCGCATCTGCTCGTGGTGCGCAACACGGTGACGCACGAAATCCTCGAAACTGACTTCGCGCGGCCGCACCATCCGAGGCGGATCGAGACAGAGCGCAAGGCTTCAACGAAGAAGCCTGCAGCCGCGAAACCTGCTGCCCGGCGCGCTTCCTCCGTCTCATCCAGGCCCGCCGCAAAGCCGTCAGCGCGAAAGGCGAAGCCATGAGCGGCCAGCGGGCAAACAGCGGCGGCCGCGTCGACCGGCTGCGCACGATTACCTTCACCTTCGACGGCGCGACCTACAAGGGGCACGCCGGCGACACGCTCGCTTCCGCCCTGCTCGCCAATGGCGTGACGCTGTTCGGCCGATCGTTCAAGTACCATCGCCCGCGCGGGGTGGTGTCCGCAGGCGTGGACGAGCCCAACGCGCTGGTGACGGTGCTGCGCGACGGCGTGCGCGAGCCCAACATTCCCGCAACCCAGCTCGAGATATTCGACGGGCTGGTGGCGGAGAGCCAGAACCGTTTCCCCTCGCTTGCCTTCGATCTCGGCGCGGTGAACGGGCTGGGGGGAAAATTCTTCGGCGCCGGCTTCTACTACAAGACCTTCATGGGCCCGGTGATCGGCCCGCTCAAGGGCACACGGTTCTGGATGTTCTGCGAGTGGTTCATCCGCCGTGCGGCCGGCCTGGGGCGCGCCGGAACGGCGAAGGACCCGGCGCGCTACGAACGCATCAACGCCTTCTGCGACGTGCTGATCGTGGGGGCCGGACCCGCCGGCCTGTCGGCGGCGAGGGAAGCGGCACGCAGCGGCAAGCGGGTCATCCTCGCCGACCTCGATCCCGTGATGGGCGGCAGCGCGAAATGGTCCGGCGAGACGATTGACGGCGTGCCGGCCGCCGATTGGGCAGCTCAGGTCGTCGCCGAGCTGGCGACGTTCGAGAATGTGCGGCTGCTGCCGCGCACGACGGTGTGGGGCTACTACGACGGCAACACGCTGGCCGCGACCGAGCGCGTGGCCGACCACAAGCCGGCGCCCGCCAAGGGCGAGCCGCGCCAGCGCTACTGGTCGATCCGCGCCGGCACAGTCGTGCTCGCGACCGGGGCGCTGGAGCGGCCGGTCGTGTTTCCCGGCAACGACCGGCCGGGCGTGATGCTGGCGAGCGCCGGCCTTCGCTACCTCAACGAATTCGGCGTCCAGGCCGGCCGGCGCGTCGCCGTCTTCACCAACAACGACAGCGCCTATCTTGCGGCAGCCGCGCTCGCGGCCTCCGGTGCGACCATCGCGGCGATCGTCGACGTGCGGGCAAAGATCTCGGAGGCCGCGCAGGATCTGGCGCGACAGGCGGGCTGCCAGCCGATGCTGGGCCACGCCGTCGCCGGCACGCAGGGCCGCGCGGCGCTTTCGGGCATTTCTGTACATCGCTTCGACGCCACCACCGGCACCGCGGCTGCCCAGGGACAGGCGATCGCGACCGACTGCCTGCTCGTGTCGGGCGGCTGGTCGCCGGTCATCCATCTCGCCAGCCAGGCAGGCCACGCGCCGCAATGGAGCGACGAGAAGCAGGCGTTCCTGCCGCCGGAGCCGACCCAGAACTGGATCGGTGCCGGCGCGTTCACGGGTGCGGCCACGACGGCCGAGGCGCTGGCTGAGGGCCGCGCCGCCGGGCTCAAGACATCGGGCGCGAAGGCCGACCGCAAGAAGCCGCCGGCAGTCGCCGCGCCCGCGCTCGACCCGAACCCTGCGCCGGTGTTGGAGGTCAGGGCGTCGAACGGCAAGGCCTTCGTCGACCTGCAGCACGACGTGACGGCCGACGACGTGCGCCTCGCGCACCGCGAAGGCTTCATGTCCGTCGAGCATCTCAAGCGCTACACCACGCTCGGCATGGCGACCGACCAGGGCAAGACCTCGAACGTGCCGGGGCTCGCCCTTATGGCCGCCGAGCGCGGCTTGTCGATCCCCGAGGTCGGCACCACGCGCTTCCGGCCGCCCTTCGCACCGGTATCGATCGGCGCGATCGCTGCCGAGCGCCATGGCGACCTCAAGCCCGAGCGGCTGACCCCGATGCACGACTGGCACGTCGAGAACGGCGCCACGATGTATGCGTCCGGCCTGTGGTTCCGACCGATGATCTACGGGCTTGCCGGCGAGACGGTCGAGCAGGCCTATGTCCGCGAGGCACGCGCCGTGCGCGCCAGCGTCGGCATCGTGGATGTCTCCACGCTCGGCAAGATCGCCGTGCAGGGTCCTGATGCAGCCGAGTTCCTCGACCGGGTCTACACCAACCGCTTCTCCAACCTGCCGGCCGGCAAGGCCCGCTACGGGCTGATGCTGCGCGAGGACGGCATTCCCTTCGACGACGGCACGACTTGGCGGCTCGGCGAGAACGACTTCCTGATGACGACCACGACGGCCAACGCCGCCAGGGTCATGCAGCACCTCGAATACTACCTCGACATCGTCTGGCCGGACCTCAGGGTGCACCTCACCTCGGTCACCGACGAGTGGGCGGGTGCGGCAATAGCCGGACCGAATTCGCGCAAGGTGCTGGAGCGCGCCGTGACCGGCACGGCCGTGGACAACGGCACGCTGCCCTTCATGGGCATCGTCCGCGGCGAGATCGACGGCGCCCCGGTGATGATCTGCCGCCTCTCCTTCTCCGGCGAGCTCGCCTATGAGGTCTATTGCGGCGCGGGCCACGGCACGCATGTCTGGAAAGCCCTGCTCAAGGCCGGCGAGCCCTACGGCATCGTCCCGTACGGGCTTGAGGCGATGGGCACGCTGCGTATCGAGAAGGGACATGTCACCGGGTCCGAGATCGACGGCCGCACGAGCGCACACGACCTTCATCTCGACTGGCTGCTGTCGAAGAAGAAGCCGTTCATCGGCTCGGCAATGGTGGACCGGGAGGGCTTGCGCGGCCCCGGCCGGCTCGAGCTGGCCGGCGTCGTCTCGCTCGACGGCCAGCCGCTATCCGGCGGTGCGCACATTGCTCTGCCCGGCAAGGGCGAAAACGGGCTCGGCGAAAGCATCGGCCACGTGACCGCCTCCTGCTATTCGCCGGCGCTGTCGAAATACATCGCGCTCGCCCTGGTCAAGGACGGCGGCAGCCGCCACGGCACGCGCGCGATCCTGTCGGACCCGATGCGCGGCCGCTTCGGCCAGGTCGAGATCGTCAGCCACCACTTCTTCGATCCCGAAGGGAGCCGCATGCATGGCTGAGCGGGAATCACCCCTGGTGCCGGTCTACCGGCCCGGTTCGCACGGCAATTTCGCCAATGGCACCGGCGTGCGCCTGATGGAGACGCGGCCGGGCTCGATCGTGCAGGTCGCGGCCTGGCCCGGCGAGGAGAGGCGCCTCATCGAGGCGGTCGCCAAAGTGACGGGCCTGTCGCTGCCGGACGGCGCGGGCGCGGGCGCGGTGGCTGGCAAGCAGACCGCATTCGGCTTCGCGCCGGGGCGATTCCTCGTGACCGACCAGGCCGAGGGACTGGCCGCAGCCCTCCTCGCCTCCGTCGGCCCCGAGATCGGCACGGTCACTGACCTGTCCCACGGCCGCACGGCGATCCGCGTTTCCGGCCCGATGGCGGAGTGGGTGCTGTCCAAGCTGTTCGCGATCGACTTCTCGCTGCCGGCGTTTCCGCTGGCGGCGGGACGCGCAACGATCCACCACGATGTTTCGACGCTGATCCAGCGCACCGCGGAGCGGCAGTTCGACCTCTGCGTATTCCGGTCGTTCGCCCGCTCGTTCTGGAAAACGCTCTGCCACGCCTGCGAGGACGTGGGCTACGAGGTCGTGTGACGGCCCGTCCGCAAGGCCGGGGCAAAATCTGCCACCGGCAGCCTTGAGAAGGACGAAGCGGGTCACTCGCCGATGAACTTGACCCACTCCTCGAGCGGCGCGCGCTCGGTACGGAAGCCGTTTTCGGGCTTGGTCGAATCCTCGTAGCCGACGGCCATGCCGCAGACGACGATTTCCTCGTCCGGTATCCCGAGAATGGGCCGGATCTGCCGGTGATAGGGCGCGAACGCCGCCTGCGGACATGTGTGCAGGCCCCTTGCCCGCGCGGCAAGCATCACCGTCTGCAGAAACATGCCGTGGTCGACCCAGGAGCCCTTGTTCAGCCGCCGGTCGATGGTGAAGATGATGCCGATCGGCGCATCGAAGAAGACGAAATTGCGGTCGTGCTGGGCGCGCATGCGGTCGACCTCACGCCGCTGGATTCCGAGCGCATCGTAGAGAGCCCAGCCGACCGTGCGGCGGCGCTGAAGGTAGGGTTCGAAGAACTTGTCGGGATAGTACTTGTATTCGTCCCACTCGGCCTTCTCGGCGCGGATGCCCGACTCCAGGATCGCCTTCGACAGGCGTTCCTTGACCTCGCCACGCGTGACGTAGGCCTTCCAGGGCTGCATGTTGGTGCCCGACGGCGCGCGCGACCCAAGCGCCAGGATTTCGCGGATCGTCTCGTCGTCGACGGGGTCGGGCAGGAAGGCGCGTACCGACCGGCGGGACAGGATCACCTCGTCCACGATCTCGGCAATATCCACCGGATTGCGGTCCTTGTCGGGCGCGAGCATACTGTTCTCCACCATCGCCTTTGGACGGCCAGGGTTTTGCGGTCCGTCCGCGAACGCCCTTGTCCAGCGATGACTGCTCGACAAGTCGGTGAAAATCAGCTTTAGATTTTCACGACTTGTGCGTCAATGAAATTCACGGATGGAATTTCATGGCCGACCCGGCAAATCTGGCGAAGGAAAGCACGCTATCGCGTGCGCTCGGACGTATCGACCAGCGCCTTTCCCGCGACCTGCGCGCGCTGCGCCAGGCCAAGAGCCTGACGCTTGCCCAGATCGCCGAGCGGATCGGCCGCTCGGTGGGCTGGATGAGCCAGGTCGAGCGAGGCATTTCGATGCCGACGCTGGCCGATCTCCGCCGCCTGGCCGACCAGTTCGGCGTGCCGATGAGCCTGTTCTACACGCGCGAACAGCCGGCCGACACCGACGAGGAAATCGTCGTGCGGCGTGATGCGCGCCGCGTGCTCGGCCATGTCGAGGAAGGGCTGGTCGAGGAGCTGCTGTCGCCGTCGCTCGGCGGCAGCTTCCAGATGCGCCGGCGCGTCTTTTCCCCTCTCTCGGCCTCGTCGGTGCCGACCAGGCACGACGCCGAACAGGCCGGTTTCGTCCAGTCGGGAACGCTGGTGCTTGAGATCGACGGCGCCGAACAGCAACTCGGCCCCGGCGACAGCTTCCGCTTCAAGGCAAAGGCGGTGCGCTGGCGTAACGACGGCGACGAGGACGCCGTCGTCATCTGGGTGATGTCGCCGCCTGTCTACTGACCCCGGCGGCCCCGGACCTAATCGTCAAACAGGATCGGCGGCTCGTAATACTGGCAGTTGAAGACCGGGCACTGCGGATGATCCCGCGTGCGGACCCAGGTCTGCGTCGGCACTTCGGGATACGAGCAGTAGCGCTCGGCGGCGACGTAGCGGTCATAGGTGTGCGCCCCGGTCGTCAGCACGATCGCGCCGCTGTTGACGATCAGCCGCTGCGTCTGGGAGCAGGTCATCTGGCGCGTATCTGGCCGGGCAAGGGCAACGCTGACGCTCGCGGTCGCAAGCACGGCGGCAATTCCAAAGCGGGCGAGATGGCTGGCAGGGATGTTCATGATGGCTGTCCTCACCGTGATTGTCCCTCAGCAACACGATGTCGTGCCAACGGTTCCCGGTCAATGGCGGCAGACGACAGGAGAAAAAAGGTCCTGCCCGGCGCCTCGTACACCGGGCAGGAATGGAAGCGTGTCGCCGCAATGGGGTGCGGGTGACGCAGGGGCGTCACGTCATCGCTTCCACGTTGCGCATTTTCCCCGTGCCGGCGATCCTTTCAAAGTCCGCGATCGCGGAAGTCGCAATCGATAGCGTGTGCCCCTTCCTCCGAGTGGCCTCGGCCAGCAAAGCGCCCTAGTTTGCGCGGAATGCCGGTTTCTCCCCGATTCGCACCGTCGCAATCCCACGCAAGCCTCGGCGACGCCTTCTACGACGTCGTCGCTCCGGCGCAGTTCCCCATGCACATGCTGCGCTATCGCAACCAGCGCGCGGCGGCTGGGATCGGCCTGGACACGCTGACCGACGACGAATGGATCGCCCATTTCGGCCGCTTCGAGCCGCTGCCCGGCAGCCTGATGCAGCCGCTGGCGCTGCGCTATCACGGCCACCAGTTCCGGGTGTACAATCCGGAACTTGGCGACGGCCGCGGCTTCCTGTTCGCCCAATGCGTCGACCTCGAGGACGGCCGCCTGCTCGACCTGGGGACCAAGGGCAGCGGACAGACGCCCTGGTCGCGCCGGGGCGACGGCAGGCTCACGCTGAAGGGCGGCCTGCGCGAGATACTCGCCACCGAGATGCTGGAGGCGCTCGGCGTCGATACCTCGAAATCCTTCAGCCTGGTCGAGACCGGCGAGCAGCTCTGGCGGGGCGACGAACCTTCGCCCACGCGCTCTTCCGTGCTGGTGCGGCTCAGCCATTCCCACATCCGCATCGGAACATTCCAGCGCCTGCTCTTCCTCGATGAGCACGACAACATCGCAAGGCTGCTGGACTACTCGATCCGCACCTACATGCCGCAGTGCTGGCGCGACTCGATCGCCGATCGCGCGCTGGCCTTTCTCGAGCAGGTGGGCCGCAACGTTGCCGACACCGGCGCGCGCTGGATGGTGGCAGGCTTCGTCCATGGGGTGCTCAACACCGACAACATCAACATCACGGGCGAGAGCTTCGACTACGGCCCCTGGCGGTTCGCGCCTGAACTCGATCCGGACTTCACCGCGGCCTATTTCGACGAGATGGGCCTCTACGCCTTCGGCCGCCAGCCGGACACCCTGCTGTGGAATCTCACGCGGCTCGCCGAATGTTTGCTGCCGTTCGCCCCGCAAGACGGACTGCAGCGGGTGCTGGAAGGATTTGCACCCGAGTTCCGCATCCGCCTTGCCCGCGCCATGCTCGACCGGCTGGGCCTGCAAAGCGCCGGGGAGGAGGCCGACCAGCAACTCGTTGGCGCCGTATGGCGCTTCCTGGCCGAGACCAGGATGCCGCTGGAACAGTTTTACTTCGACTGGCGCGGCGGGCAGACATCCACCGGGCGTGCCGACACGAGCCCTGCGCGGGAAAACTATGCGTCGGAAGCGTTCCAGCCGGTGCGCAACGCCATGGCCGCGCACGAGCCGGAACCGGAGGCGCTCACACCAGCCTACTTCCGGCGGGAGGCACCCGTCACGATGCTGGTCAACGAGGTGGAGGCGATCTGGAAGCCGATCGCCGAATCCGACGACTGGACCGCATTCGAGCGGAAGCTCGCCGAAATCGCGGCGCTGCGCGAAGCATACGACCCGCGCAAGCGGGCCGCCGTCTAAGCCGCGGTTACCTCGATCTCCCGCTCGATCGCTTTCGCCGCGGAGCGGACATCGGCCGCGAGGCCGGCGGCAAGTTCCGGCCGAGCCATCGCGAAGGCGAGATTTGCGCTGATGAAGCCGGCCGGGGTACCGCAATCGAAGGTGCGGCCCTCGAATTCGAATGGCCAGATCGGCTGCATCTCCATCAGCTGGATAAGTGCGTCGGTGAGCTGGATTTCGCCACCCGTGCCCGGCTTCTGGTCCTCGAGCAGTTCGAAAATCCGCGGCTGCAGGATGTACCGCCCTGATATGTAGAAATTGCTCGGCGCCTTCCCAGGGGCCGGCTTTTCCACGAGACCGCTGACCCGTGGCCCGTCCTCGGTCCGCTGGAACGAGACGATGCCGAACTTGTGCGCATCCTCGGGTGCGCAGCGCTCGATCGCTATCACGTTGCCACCCTTTTGCCCGTAAAGCTCGACCATCGCCTCAAGGCACGGTCGCGCGCCCGTCATGACCATGTCGGGCAGAAGCACGGCGAACGGCTCGTCCCCGATCGCCTGCCGGGCAGTCCAGACGGCGTGTCCCAGCCCGCGTGCTTCCTGCTGCCTGACGAACGAAATCGACCCAACCGGCGGTGTCCGCGAAGCGATCGCATCCGCCAGTCTGTCCTTGCCGCTTCGCCGCAGCGACGCATCCAGTTCGAAAGCGTGGTCGAAATGGTCCTCGATCGCGTTTTTCATGCGCCCGGTTACGATCACGATGTGCTCGATACCGGCTTCGAATGCTTCTTCGACGATGTGATCGATGATGGGCCGGTCGACGACCGGCAACAATTCCTTGGGCACGCTCTTGGTGGCTGGGAGCATTCTTGTGCCGAAACCGGCTGCGGGGATGATTGCCTTTCTGATCTTCCGAAACATCATCTCGCCTGGAATGATTGGGGATGGGGATACGCGGACCCTGAACGCGTCCGGGGCTGCCCCGGTTCCGGCAGGTACGGTCCATCGGCACGGCTAACCATGCGCTCCGAAGGTGGCTCGGAAACAGCGAAAAGAGTTTTGATTTCGGCGGGAACGAAATTATGCATCGCTCGTTATTGATTGCGACGATGGCGACCAAAGGTTCCCCTCCCCCAGACCTTGCCCCGCCCCGGCAGTTGCCATCGTCCACTGATCCCCGGCCGGTCGGCCGTTTCCCGCAACGGGAATCGGCCGGCCGAACGGATTTTGCGGACAGGTAGCGCGTTGCACGACGGCGCCTGCCGCGGCTGGAGTTGCATTTGGGCAGGGCCAAGGACCAGGACGCAATGGAGGAGGCCGACGGCCGCATCGGACTGCTGGCGGCGATCGTCGAGTCGTCGCATGACGCGATCGTCAGCAAGGACCTGAACGGTATCGTCACGTCGTGGAACCGCGGCGCGCAAATCGTGTTCGGCTACACGGCCGAAGAGATGATCGGCCAGTCCATCCTCAAGCTCATTCCCGCCGACCGGCATCCCGAGGAGCAGATGATCCTCGACAAAATCCGGCGTGGCGACAGGGTCGACCACTACGAGACCGTCAGACGGCGCAAGGACGGCGAGCTGATCCATGTCTCGCTGACGATTTCGCCGATCCGCTCGAAGTCCGGACGCATCATCGGCGCCTCGAAGATCGGCCGCAACGTCACCGAACGACATCGGGCCGAACAGACACAACGCCTGCTCATGCGCGAACTCAACCACCGCTCCAAAAACCTGCTGGCCGTGGTCGAGGCGATGGTGCGCAAGACCGCGACCACGACGCCGCCGCGCGAGCTGATCGGGCGGATTTCCCAGCGCCTGCAGGCGCTCTCGGCCATCCAGAACCTGCTGGTTTACGGCGACTGGCGCGGGGTCGATCTGCGTACGCTGGCGACCGCCCAGATCAGTTCTTACGCGGACGGTCGGCTGGAACTCAACGGACCGACACTGATGCTCGTCCCGGCCGCCGCGCAGGCGCTCGGCCTTGCTTTCCACGAACTGGCGACCAACGCGGTGCGCCACGGTGCGCTGACATCCGAGGAGGGCTCCGTCGCCGTCGACTGGAAGGTCGCGGAGAGAGAAGGCAGGCGCATATTCGAGCTTGCCTGGATCGAAGCGCGCGGGCCCGCGGTTTCAGTCCCCGCCGGCACCTCGTTCGGGACAACCATCCTGAAGCGTGCCACGGAGGAAGCGCTGGGCGGAACCGTCAGCATCGACTACGCGCGCGACGGGCTGCGCTGGGTGCTGACAGCACCCGCCAACGAGGTGGTCGCCTGACTTCCAAAGCTAAACCAGCTCGACCTCGACCACGCCCGGAATCGCCCTCAGGGCCGAGGCGACTTGCGGGCTGATGCGGTAGCGCTCCGGGAGTTCCACCTCGATCTCGCCTCCGCCGCCCTCGCGGATGACGACGAAGCTCACCTGCCCGTCGCCGCGCTGGACGAGCTGGCGCGACAACGCACCAACCGGCTCGGGGTCGCGCAGGAAGACGCGAAGCGACCGTTGCACCCGGCTCGCTTCGTCCTCCAGCGACTGCACAGTCTGGATGCGAAGATTGACGCCTTCGGGACGATCCTCCGCCGCCACGGTGACGACAACCGACTTGCCGGGTTCGAGCAGGTCCCGATACTGGGCGAGCGTTTCGGAGAACAGCACCGCCTCGTACTGACCCGAGGCATCCGACAGCTGGACGATGCACATCTTGTTGCCCGTGCGCGTCCGACGCTCCTGCTTGGCCGTAATCGTGCCCGCCAGCCGTCCCGCGGAGGCTCCACGCTTCACGGCAATCTGGAACTCGGCCCAATGCTGCACGCGCATGCGAGTGAGCGCCGCCCTGTATTCGTCGAGCGGGTGCGCCGAAAGGTAGAAGCCGACCGCCTGGAACTCGCGGTGCAACCGCTCGGCAGGCAGCCATGGCCCGGCCGCCGGCAGATGCAGTCTTTCCCTGGGCGCGCCCGAAACCGACCCGAAGATGTCGCCCTGCCCGATCGCCGCGTCCTCGTGGCTGCGCGAGGCCAGACCCATCATCCGCTCGATCCCGGCCATCATCGCGGCGCGGTCGTGGCCGAAGCAGTCGAGCGCGCCAGCCTGGATCAGGCTTTCGAACACGCGTTTTCCGACGATGTGCGGATCCACCCGGGAACAGAAGTCCTCGAGGCTTTCGAACGGTTTCTCGCGCCGCTTCGCCACGATGTGCTCGACCGCCGCGTCACCGACGCCCTTGATGGCCGCCAGCGCATAGAAAATCCGGTTCTCGCCGACCTCGAAGGCTCGGTAGCTGGTCGCAACGGACGGCGGCACGACCTCGATGCCGAGACGCATGGCGTCCTGGCGGAAGTCGTTGAGCTTGTCGGTGTTGGCCATGTCGTATGTCATCGACGCGGCCAGGAACTCCACCGGATAGTGCGCCTTCATCCAGGCGGTCTGGTAGGAGACGATCGCGTAGGCTGCGGCATGCGACTTGTTGAAGCCGTAGTCTGCGAACTTGGCCAGAAGGTCGAAGATGAAATCGGCCTGTGCCTTGGAGACGCCTCGTTCCACCGCACCGGAAACGAAGCGTTCGCGCTGTTTGTCCATCTCGGCGCGGATCTTCTTGCCCATGGCACGGCGCAGCAGATCTGCTTCGCCGAGCGTGTAGCCCGCAAGCTCCTGCGCGATCTGCATCACCTGCTCCTGATAGACGATGACGCCCTGCGTCTCCTTCACCAGGTGGTCGATCTTCGGGTGGATCGAGGTGATCTCCTCCTCGCCGTGCTTGCGCGCATTGTAGGTCGGGATGTTCTCCATCGGGCCCGGCCGATAGAGCGCCACCAGCGCGATGATGTCCTCGATGCGGTCCGGCTTCATGCCGATCAGCGCCTTGCGCATGCCCGCCGATTCCACCTGGAACACGCCGACGACCTCGCCGCGCGACAGCATCTCGTAGGTCGGCTTGTCGTCGAGCGGTATCTTCGCCAGGTCGATCTCGATGCCGCGGCGCCTGACCAGCTTCACCGCCGTGTCCAGCACGGTCAGCGTCTTCAGCCCGAGAAAATCGAACTTCACCAGCCCCGCCTGCTCGACCCACTTCATGTTGAACTGGGTGACCGGCATGTCGGAACGCGGGTCGCGATACATCGGCACCAGTTCCGACAGCGGCCGGTCGCCGATGACGATGCCCGCGGCGTGGGTGGAGGCGTGCCTGTAGAGGCCCTCCAGCTTCTGCGCAATGTCGAGCAGGGTCTGCACAGCCGGCTCCCGCTCCACCTCCTCGGCAAAGCGCGGTTCGTTCGCGATCGCGTCGGCGAGCTTGACCGGGTTCGCCGGATTGGCTGGCACCATCTTGGTCAGCCGGTCGACCTGGCTGTAGGGCATCTGCAGCACGCGGCCCACGTCGCGCAGCACCGCGCGCGCCTGCAACGTGCCGAAGGTGATGATCTGCGCGACCTGGTCGCGGCCGTACTTCTCCTGCACGTAGCGGATCACTTCCTCGCGCCGGTCCTGGCAGAAGTCGATGTCGAAGTCGGGCATCGAGACGCGGTCGGGATTGAGGAAGCGCTCGAACAGCAGCGAGAAGCGCAGCGGATCGACGTCGGTAATGGTCAGCGCATAAGCCACCAGCGAGCCGGCGCCGGAGCCGCGGCCCGGCCCGACCGGAATGTCGTGCGCCTTGGCCCACTTGATGAAGTCCGACACGATCAGGAAGTAGCCCGGATATTTCATCCGCTCGATGATGCCGAGCTCGTATTCCAGCCGCTCGCGATATTGCTCCTCCGTGTAGCCGGGCGCGAGCCCGAGCTTCGCGATACGACTCACCAGCCCCTCGCGGGCCTGACGGCGCAGCTCCTCGGCCTCGACCTTCAGCGCCGCTTCGGAATCGCTGCCGGCAACGGCCCCGGTGAAGCGAGGCAGAATCGGCTCGTGCGTCTGCGGGAAGTAGGAGCAGCGCATCGCGATCTCGACCGTGTTGTCGAGCGCCTCGGGCAGATCGGCGAACAGCGCCGCCATTTCCGCTTGCGAACGCAGGTGGTTATCCGGCGTCAGCCGCCGCCGGTTGTCGTCGGCAATCACCGTTCCCTCGGCGATGGCTATCAGCGCGTCATGCGCCTCGAAATCCTCCGCCTTCTGGAAGAACGCCTCGTTGGTCGCCACCAGCGGTACGCCATGCTCGTAGGCGAGGGCGACGGTGGCCGCTTCCAGCGTCCTGTCGTAGCCTTGCAGCCGCTCCAGTTCGACATAAAGACGATCGCCGAACGCCGCGTGCAGGCGCTTGAGCCGCGTTTCAGCCGCTGCCTGCTGGTCCACGCTCAGCAGGGCGCCGATCGGCCCGCGCGGACCCCCGGTGAGGCAGATGATCCCCTCGGCCAGTTCCTCGAGCCAGTCCAGTTCGACATGGATCGGGTCGCCGGGCGCGACATCGAGATAGGCGCGGCTGACGAGCTTCACGAGGTTGCGATAGCCCGCTTCGGTCGCCGCGATCAGCACCAGCGGCTGGGTTTCGCGCGGCGCGCGACCGTAGCCATGGCCGGCCTGCTCTGCGGTGTCGCCGAAATGCACGTCGACCTGGCAGCCGACGATCGGCTGTATGCCTTCCTTCGAGGCCTTCTGTGCGAACTCGAGCGCGCCGAACAGATTGTTGGTGTCGGTGACCGCGATCGCCGGCGCCTCGTCGTTCAGCGCATGCGCCACGATCTTGGCCAGCGGCAGAGCGCCCTCCAGCAGCGAATAGGCGGAGTGCACGCGCAGGTGGATGAACGGGCGCCCCGCCTCGCCACGCTCCGCCTTCATCGCCTCACGCAGAATCGGGTCCCTGATCGCCTCGCCTGCCATGCCGCCGCTTCTTTGTCCGGAATCTCGCCGGCACATTTTGCGCATCGAGGCGGCCGCGTCCACTTCCGCATGGGCCGCCGCGCACTTCTCCCCCGCTTCCGTTCCAGGAACTCGGTTCGGAACCCGCTCCGACTTGATCAGCCAGGCAAAAGCTGGAAACGTGCCGCCGCCGTTCGAGAGGAGGTCAATCGACATGAAGTCACGTGCCGCTGTCGCTTTCGCCGCTGGCAAGCCGCTGGAGATCGTCGAGGTCGATCTCGACGGGCCGAAAGAAGGCGAGGTACTGATCGAGGTGAAGGCGACCGGCATCTGCCACACCGACGAGTTCACGCTGTCGGGCGCCGATCCGGAAGGCATCTTCCCGGCGATCCTCGGCCACGAGGGCGCGGGCGTCGTCGTCGATGTCGGGCCGGGTGTCGCCAGCCTCAAGAAGGGCGACCACGTCATCCCGCTCTACACGCCGGAATGCCGGCAGTGCCCCTCCTGCCTGTCGCGCAAGACGAACCTTTGCACGGCGATCCGCGCCACGCAGGGCCAGGGCCTGATGCCGGACGGCACCAGCCGGTTCTCGCTGAACGGCGAGAAGATTTTCCACTACATGGGCTGCTCGACCTTCTCCAACTTCACCGTGCTGCCCGAGATCGCGGTGGCGAAGGTCAATCCGGACGCGCCCTTCGACAAGATCTGCTACATCGGCTGCGGGGTGACCACGGGCATCGGCGCCGTCATCAACACCGCGAAGGTGGAGGAAGGTGCGACCGCGATCGTCTTCGGACTGGGCGGCATCGGGCTCAACGTCATCCAGGGGCTGCGGCTCGCCGGCGCCGACATGATCATCGGCGTCGACATCAACAACGCCAGGAAGGAATGGGGCGAGCGCTTCGGCATGACGCATTTCGTCAATCCGAAGGAGGTGGAGGGCGACCTCGTTCCCTACCTCGTCAACCTGACCAGGCGCGGGGCCGACACGATCGGCGGCGCGGACTACACCTTCGACTGCACCGGCAACGTAACGGTCATGCGCCAAGCGCTTGAAAGCGCCCATCGCGGCTGGGGCCAGTCGATCATCATCGGCGTTGCGGGCGCGGGCCAGGAAATCTCGACCCGGCCGTTCCAGCTCGTCACCGGTCGTGTGTGGAAGGGCACCGCCTTCGGCGGCGCGCGTGGGCGCACCGACGTGCCCAAAATCGTCGACTGGTACATGGCCGGCAAGATCGAGATCGACCCGATGATCACCCACACGCTGAAGCTCGACGAGATCAACAAGGGCTTCGACCTGATGCACGCGGGCGAATCGATCAGAAGCGTCGTGGTGTATTGACCGCCCCTTGCCCACCTGACTCCGGCTGCTAGGCTGGGCCGCTATCCAAGCTGCGGGAGGAACGATGCTGTTTGAACCGACCATCGCCGGAAGCCTGCCCAAGCCCGGCTGGCTGGCCGAGACCGAGAAACTCTGGCCGAGATGGAAGCTGGAAGGCGCCGAGCTCGACCAGGCCAAGCGCGACGCCGCCCTCATCTGGGTGAAGCTGCAGGAGGATGCCGGCATCGCGACCGTCACCGACGGCGAGCAGTTCCGCACCCACTTCGTCCACGGCTTCCTGGAGTCGGTCGAGGGCATCGACTGGAACCTCAAGACCAAGATGGGCATCCGCAACAACCGCTATGTGGTGGACGTGCCCACCGTGACCGGCAAGCCGAAGCGAAGCCGCCCGGTGCACCGCGCCGAGGCCGAGTTCTGCCGGGCGCACACAGGCAGAAGGCTGAAATGGACCCTGCCCGGCCCGATGACGATCTGCGACACGCTCGCCGACGGGCAATTCGGCCGCCGCGCCGACATGGCCATGGCCTTCGCCGAAGTGCTGAACGAGGAGGCGCTGGAGCTGGAGGCCGCCGGCTGCGACGTGATCCAGTTCGACGAGCCGGCGTTCAACGTGTTCATGGAGGACGTGCGCGACTGGGGCATCGCCGCGCTGGAGCGCGCCGCGCGCGGGCTCAAATGCGCGACGGCCGTCCACATCTGCTACGGCTACGGCATCGAGGCCAACATCGAATGGAAGAAGACGCTGGGCTCGGAATGGCGCCAGTACGAGGAGATTTTCCCGGCCATCAACGCCTCGAAGATCCAGCAGGTTTCGCTCGAATGCGCCAATTCGCACGTGCCGATCTCCCTGATTTCGCTGTTGCCTGACAAGCAGCTGCTGATCGGCGCGATCGACGTCGCCTCGAACGAGGTGGAGACACCCGAACAGGTGGCCTCGACCATCGCAGCCGCGCTCGAATATGCCGATGCCGAGCGTATCCAGCCCTGCACCAATTGCGGCATGGCGCCGCTTTCACGCGAGGTGGCGGAAGGCAAATTGCGGGCGCTGGGTGCAGGCGCCGAGTTCGCCCGCAAGCGCGTTCTGGCGACCGCGGCGGTCGAGTGACGGCGAGATCGCCGCACATCTATGTCGATGCCGACGCCTGCCCGGTGAAGGACGAGGTGGCGAAGGTCGCGGCGCGGCACGGCCTCGTCGTCACCTTTGTCTCCAATGGCGGGCTGCGCCCCTCGCGCGATCCGATGATCCGCAACGTCGTCGTCCCGAAAGGTGCGGATGCGGCCGACGACTGGATCGTCGAGAATGCGCGAGCAGGCGACATCGTCGTCACCGCCGACGTTCCCCTCGCCGCCCGCGCTGTGGCGCTCGGCGCACACGTTCTCGGGCCGACGGGACGCGCCTTCACGCACGAGACGATCGGCATGGCGGTGGCCATGCGCGACCTCAAGCAGCACCTGCGCGAGACCGGCGAGATCAAGGGCTACAACGCCGCCTTCTCGCCCCGCGACCGCTCCGCCTTCCTGTCGGCGCTCGATCAGGCGGTCAGGCGGGCGCTGCGCGGCTCGGCCCTGTAGGTTCGCCGCGACCGACCCGCAGTCGATATCATTGTGATATCGATTGCCTCCACGTGGCGCTCGCAAGAGAGCGTGGCCTTTCCCTCGCGACAGCAGACCGGAAGCTGCATTGGCTCGCGACATCGGGGGCGGCGTGGAGTTCATTGCTGCCGCCCCTGACCTGCCATTCACCCGATCGTGAAGCAGGAGCTGAAACCGCCCGCGCAAGCGTGACGTGACTTCGCGCGAACACTTGCCCAGAATGACAGCGACAGGAGGAGCGCGTGACGAGCGACCCCGGCACGACGATGGACAAGCTGGTCGAACGGGCCTCGGCGGGCTCGGGCGCACGACCACTCGTCTATCGGCAGGCGCTGGCAACGCGCATCACCCATTGGATCTGGGCGATCAGCCTGTTCTTCCTGCTGCTTTCGGGGCTCCAGATATTCAATGCGCATCCGGCCCTCTACATCGGCCACCAGTCCGGCTTCGAGTTCGACAACGCGGTGCTGGAGATCGGCGCGCGCCGCGCGGCCGACGGAACGCCCCAGGGCATCACCCGCGTCCTCGGCGCGGAGTTCGAAACGACCGGCATCCTGGGCTTGTCAGGCGGCGATCGGCTCCAGGTTCGCGCATTCCCGGCTTGGCTGACCATCCCTTCCTTCCAGGACCTCGCGACGGGCCGCGTCGTGCACTTCTTCTTCGCCTGGACGCTGGCGATCACCCTGCTCTTCTGGCTGGGCTTCAGCATCTGGAACGGCCACCTGCGCCGCGACCTCGCCCCGCGCGGCGACGATCTGCACAACCTGCCGCGCGAAATCGCCGATCATGCGCGGCTGCGTTTTCACCGCAGACGCGAATACAACACATTGCAGAAGTTCAGTTATCTGATGGTGTTGTTCGTTCTGTTTCCGCTGATCGTGCTCACCGGCCTGTCGATGTCGCCGGCGTTCAATTCGGCCGCGCCCTGGCTGGTCGATCTGTTCGGAGGCCGCCAGACGGCGCGCACGATCCACTTCCTCGTCATGCTGTTGCTGGTTCTGTTCTTCGTCATCCACATCGTGATGGTGGTGGCGGCGGGGCCGATCAACGAACTGCGCTCGATCGTCACCGGGTGGTACCGGACCGACGCGCCGGCGACCGACGAGAAGGAGGCGTGAGGAAAGATGTCGAAGATCATGGTCTCCCGCCGCAGGCTGATCACCGGCGCCGCTGTCGGCTCTACCGCGCTGCTTGCCGGCTGCGATGCCTTCGATTCAGTGGCCGACCGGTCGAGCCCGCTGCGCGGCTTCCTGGAGGCCACCGGCAACACGCTGAGCTATCGCATCCAGCGGCTGCTCGTCGGCGGCCATTCGATGGCGCAGGAGTTCGCCGAAAGCGAGATCCGCCAGCCGATGCGGCCGAACGGCGTGACCCGGCCGAACGACCCCGTCTATCTGGGCCTCGCGGCGAAGGATTTCACCGACTACCGGCTGGAAGTCAGCGGTCTCGTGGAGAAGCCGGCCTCCTTCTCGCTCGCCGAGCTGATGACGATGCCCTCGCGCACCCAGATCACCCGCCACGACTGCGTCGAGGGCTGGAGCTGCATCGCCAAGTGGACCGGCGTGCCGCTTGCCCATTTGCTCGACCAGGCCGGCGTCAAGCCGCAGGCACGCTTTGTCGTTTTCCACTGCCTCGACACGATCGAGCGCAGCTCGTCGGGCGACATCAAGTACTACGAATCGATCGACCTGATCGACGCCCGCCATCCGCAGACCATCCTCGCCTACGGCATGAATGGCCAGCGCCTTCCGATCGAGAACGGCGCCCCGCTGCGTGTGCGGGTCGAGCGGCAGCTCGGCTACAAGATGGCGAAATACGTCCGGGCGATCGAGCTCGTGGACCATCTTTCCCCGATCGGCCTCGGCAAGGGCGGATACTGGGAAGACCGCGGTTACGAGTGGTACGCCGGCATCTGAGGGTTGCCGCCGCCTGCAAAAAGGCCACTCAAAGGTTGCATCTCAGGGTCCAAGCCCCCATTAAAGGGGACTGGCCCGACGGCCGTTCGTCAACTTTCCGCAACCCGAAAAGGAGGATCGCAGAGGTGCACGACACCGCGAGCATCTACAACGCAGTTCCCGACAACGACACGCTCGGAGGCCGCCTGCTGCGGGCCCGCGAGGCGACCGGCCTTTCCCTCAAGGAGCTTGCCGATCGCTTGGGCGTGCGCCCTGCGACCGTGCAGGCCTGGGAGAACGACCGCTCCCAGCCGCGCGCGAATCGGATGCAGATGATGGCCGGCCTGCTCAACGTCAGCCTCTCCTGGCTGCTGCACGGGATCGGCTCCGGTCCGTCCGGCGACGGTCATGCCGAATTGCTCGAAAGCTTGGCCCTCCAGCTCGACCGCCTGAAGCGGCTTCAGCACGAAAGCCAGCAGCTTGCCACGCGCATCGAGCGCGACATGCGCCGATTTGCTGCCGGCTCGCACGTCTGACAGTTCTGATTTTCGATGAGTATCGGCGGGAGGTGACAACGGACCTCCCATGGGCTAGCCTTGGAATCGTCGAGGGCCTCACAGCCCTGCCGGTTTGCGGGAGAGATCAGCGCAAGCTGACGCCGAAGGGGAAATCGCCCGAAATCTCTCAGGCAAAAGAACCGTAGACCGGAAAGACACTCTGGAAAGTCGGGGAAAGTCCCCGCGCCGAAGGTGTAAGGTCCCCCGACAGGGTTCCGGGGTGCCGAGTCTCTCAGGCTTCCGACAGAGGGGCGCGAACGGTCGCACGGGCGGCCGTGCGTAGCGCTTCTGGAGGATCGATGGCCGAGACGGGCAATCTCAAACGACTACCTCTCGAGGATCTGCATGTCGCCGCCGGCGCGCGCTTCGGTGCGTTCGCCGGCTGGTCGATGCCGATCACCTACCCCGCCGGCGTCATGAAGGAGCACCTTCATACGCGCGAAAAGGCCGGCCTGTTCGACATCTCGCACATGAAACTGTTCGCGGTCGAAGGCCCGCAGGCCGCGGCCGCGCTTGCCCGCGCCTGCCCTCTCGACCCGGACGCGCTTGCGCTGTCGCAGTCCAGGTACACCTTCTTCCTTGATGAGCGCGCCGGCATCCTTGACGACCTGATCGTCACTCGCACGGGGCCCAGCAGCTTCGTCGTCGTCGCCAATGCCGGGAACGCCGATGCCGATGAAAGGCATCTCAAGTCCGTCGCCGCTGACTTCCAATGTACGGTCGAACCGCTGGAGCGGGTCTTTCTCGCCCTTCAGGGGCCGGATGCCGAGGCCGTGTTGAACGGGGCAGGCCTCGACCTTTCCGCCCTCACCTTCATGCACGGCGTCGAGCCGCGGTCCGGCTGGTTCGCCAGTCGCTCTGGCTATACCGGCGAAGACGGCTTCGAGGTCGCCTTGCCAACCTCGGAAGCGCGCGCGTTCGCGGAAAAGCTTCTTGCCGACGCGCGCGTGATGTGGATCGGCCTTGCCGCGCGCGACAGTCTTCGCCTCGAGGCGGGCCTTTGCCTGCATGGCCAGGACATCACCCCGGACATCGACCCGGCCAGTGCCGGCCTGATGTGGGCCATACCGAAGCCGGTTCGCGAGGCGGGGCGCTTCATCGGCGCCAAGGCGCTCGCGGATATCCTGGCGCGCGGACCAACGGAAAAGCGCGTCGGGCTGAAGCCTGACGGCCGCCAGCCCGTGCGCGCGGGCGCCGAGCTGTTCGACGGGGACGGCAAGCCGGTGGGCCGCGTGACCTCGGGCGGTTTCGGACCGTCGCTCAACGGACCCGTCGCGATGGGATACGTCAGGGTCGCGTTGGCCGAGCCGGGAACCACGCTGTTCGCCGAAGTGCGTGGCAACCGAATCCCGACCCGGGTTCACCCGCTTCCCTTCACGCCGCATCGCTATCGCAAAGGATGATCGAGCATGGCAACGACCTATTTCACCGAGGAGCATGAATGGCTGCGCGTCGAAGGCGGCGAGGCCACGGTCGGCATTACCGACCACGCGCAGGAGCAGCTTGGCGACCTCGTCTTCGTCGAACTGCCTGAAGTCGGCCGCAAGGTCGCCAAGGGCGATGCGGTCGTGGTCGTGGAATCGGTCAAGGCGGCGTCCGACGTCTACGCACCCGTCGATGGCGAGATCACCGCGGTGAACGACGGCCTGTCGTCCGACCCATCGCTGGTCAATTCGAATGCCGCCGGCGCCGGGTGGCTGTGGAAGATGAAGATTGCGGACGAGAGCCAGTTGGAAGGGTTGATGGACGAAGCCGCCTACAAGGCCATGGTCGGCTAGGGAGACGGATATGAGCACCCCATTCGCCAATCGCCACGTCGGACCCGGCCCGCACGACCTGCGCGCCATGCTCACGGCGCTCGGCGTCACCTCGGTCGACACGCTTATCGCGCAGGCGGTGCCGAAGAAGATTCGGCTGGAGCGCCCGCTCGGCCTGCCACCAGCCGCAAGCGAGGCCGAGGCGCTCAGCGAACTGTCCGCCATGATGGCTCAGAACCGGGTGCTCAAGAGCTTCATCGGCGCCGGATACCACGGCGTTCACGTGCCACCGGTCATCCAGCGCAACATGTTCGAGAACCCGGCCTGGTATACTGCCTATACGCCCTACCAGGCAGAGATAAGCCAAGGCAGGCTGGAGATGTTGTTCAATTTCCAGACCCTGGTGTCCGAACTGACCGGCCTGCCAGTCGCATCGGCGTCGCTGCTCGACGAGGCGACAGCGGTCGCCGAGGCGATCAGCATTGCCCACCGCTTCCACAAGGACAAGCGCGACCGCGTGGTGCTCGCGGGTGAGCTTCACCCGCACGTTTTGAACGTTGTCAAGACACGCGCCGAACCCATTAGAATTTCAATCGAAACTGGCGACGCGGATGCGGAGACCGCGGCGCTCGTCGTCGCCTGGCCGGATACGCATGGCGTCTACGGCGACCATGCACAGGCGATCGCCAGGGCAAAGGAAGTCGATGCCATCGTCATCTTCGTCGCCGACCCGCTCGCGCTGGTGCTGACCCAGCCGCCGGCGAAGCTCGGCGCCGAGATCGCGGTGGGTTCGATGCAGCGCTACGGCGTGCCGATGGGCTTCGGCGGTCCGCATGCCGCCTACTGCGCGGTTTCAGACCGGCTGACCCGGCTGATGCCCGGCCGGCTCGTCGGCCAGTCGGTTGATGCGCATGGCCGCCCAGGCTTCCGGCTTGCGCTGCAGACGCGCGAGCAGCACATCCGCCGCGACAAGGCGACCTCCAACATCTGCACCGCCCAGGCGCTGCTCGCCAACATGGCCGCGGCCTACGCGATCTGGCACGGGCCCGAGGGGCTCACCGCAATTGCCCAGCGGGTGCACGGGCTTGCCACGCGCTTTGCGGCCGGACTGAAGGCAGCCGGTCTTGGCCTTGCCGGGGATCGCTTCTTTGATACCGTGACGGTTTCGGTTCCGGGCCGGGCCGCCGAGATTGCCAAACACGCGGAGACGGATGGCCGGCTGCTGCGTGTCATCGATGCCGATCGCCTCGGCATTTCCTTCGACGAGACCTCGACCGAGGCCGACCTCGAAGCGCTCTGCGCCCTGTTCGGGGCGAAGCCGGGCGAAGCAAAGAGCGCCCTGCCCAACCGCCGCGAGGGCGCCTTCCTTACCCAGCCGGTGTTCCACGAGAACCGCTCCGAAACCGACATGATGCGCTTCCTGCGCCGGCTGGCAGACAAGGACCTGGCGCTCGACCGGGCGATGATCCCGCTCGGCTCCTGCACGATGAAGCTCAATGCCGCGGCCGAAATGCAGCCCGTGAGCTGGCCCACGGCCGCAAACCTCCATCCCTTCGCGCCGGCGCAGCACACCGCCGGCTACCGCACCATGACGGCGCAGCTTGAGGCGTGGCTTGCCGAGATCACCGGCTTCGACGCCGTTTCGCTCCAGCCCAACGCCGGCAGCCAGGGCGAATATGCCGGGCTGCTTGCGATCCGCCGCTACCACCGCTCACGCGGCGACCACGGCCGCAACGTCTGCCTGATCCCCTCCTCCGCGCACGGCACCAACCCGGCAAGTGCGGCGATGGCTGGCATGGCGGTGATCGTGGTGAAGTGCACCGAACACGGCGACATCGACATCGACGACCTCAAGGCCAAGGCCGGGCAATATTCGGACCGCCTCGCCGCGCTGATGATCACCTACCCCTCGACGCACGGCGTGTTCGAGGAAGGCGTGAAGGACATCTGCGCGGTGATCCACGAGCATGGCGGACAGGTCTATTTCGACGGCGCCAATCTGAACGCGCTGGTCGGCCTGGCACGGCCGGGCGACATTGGCGCCGATGTCTGCCACATGAACCTGCACAAGACCTTCTGCATCCCGCATGGCGGCGGCGGGCCAGGCGTCGGGCCGATCGGCGTCAAGGCGCATCTGAAGGACTTCCTGCCCGGCCACGTCGCGTGGAAAAGCGGCCATGCCGTCGCCGCCGCGCCCTACGGCTCGGCATCGATCCTGCCGATCACCTGGATGTACATCCGCATGATGGGCCCGGCGGGTCTCAAGCACGCGACGGAAATGGCGATTCTCGCCGCCAACTACGTCGCCGAACGCCTGAAGGATTACTATCCGGTGCTCTACAAGGGCCGTGGGGACCGCGTGGCGCACGAATGCATCCTCGACACGCGGGTGCTGAAGGAGAAGGCCGGCATCACCGTCGAGGACGTTGCCAAGCGGCTGATCGACTACGGGTTCCACGCGCCGACCATGTCGTGGCCGGTCGCAGGCACGCTGATGGTGGAACCCACCGAATCAGAGCCGAAGGCCGAGCTCGACCGCTTCTGCGACGCGATGATCGCGATCGCCAGGGAGGCGGCGAAGGTTGCCTCGGGCGAGTGGCCGGCAGACGACAATCCGCTCGTCAACGCCCCGCATACGCCGGCGGAGGTCCTGGCCGAGGGCTGGAGCCATCCCTACTCGCGGCTGGAGGCGGCCTATCCGGCTGGCGACCCGGCATCGTCGGCCAAATACTGGCCCCCGGTCTCGCGCATCGACAACGTTGCAGGCGACCGCAACCTCGTCTGCACCTGCCCGCCCGTGGAGGCGCTGGCGAGCTGATTTGATCAACCGTCATCGCCTTCCGTACGTACGAAAGGTTATGACCATGAAATCTGGAGCATCAGTGAAGCGCGGGCCCACATCTCCGACGTTGTCGATGCGGCCTTGCGGGGAGGGCCACAGCGCATCGAGCGACGCGAGCGTGACAGCGTAGTTGTCGTGTCGGAAGCGGTCTGGACACGGCTTGCGGCGAATATCCGTCGTTCGCGGATCTCGTGCTCAACGTCTCCCGAAACCGCAGGCACATGAACGCGCTGGGGATCGACTGCATCGATCCCCTCGAGGCGCTCCCGCGCTAACCCTTCTTGAGCAGAGCGAGGTTGGCGTCCACGATCGTCTTGTCGGCGATTGTCGCCTGCGCCTCGAGCAACAGCTTCCTCGCCTCCTCGCTATTGCCGCGCAGGTATTGCGAATAGCCCATGTTGTTGACGATCTCCGGCCGCCGACCAGCCAATTTGAGAAGCTGCTCGTAGGCGCGGTCGGCGAAGTCGAAGCGTCCCAGTTCATCATAGGACGCGGCAAGCCCCATCCAGGCCTCGGCGTTGTCGGCGCGCAGTTCCACTGCCTTGCGGAAATGCTTCTCGGCCAGACCGTAGTTGCCGTCGTTGAACTGCTGCTTGCCCGCCCTGAGATCAGCAGCGCTGATGTCGGTGCGGACGCCGTAGGCAGCAGTCAAGGTCGTGTCGACCGAACTCGACTGGCAGCCCGATATGACGAGCAGAGCGGCGAGAGCCGCAAACACGACCATGCGTTTCATCGAAGTTGCCCCTGTTGCCGTCCGGTGTTCCGGTTCCCGGCAATCAGGGAGGCTAGCAGGAGCGTGTTAACGTCGGCATGGGCCGCATCGGACAGTTTTCGTAAAATTGCCGGAAAACGCCACGAACGATCGGCATCAGCCGGCCGTCATCTTCACGATGATCGGAATGATGGCGACCATCATCACGACGGGCAGGATGCAGACCGTGACCGGCACCGACATCTTGGCCGGCAGCGAATGGGCCTTTTCCTCGGCCAGCGCCATGCGCTTGTGACGCATCTCGTCGGAGAACACCCTGAGCGCGCCGGACAGGCTGGTGCCCAGTTCGCGGGACTGCTGGAGAAGCGTTGCAAACGAGCGCACGTCGTCGAGGCTGAGGCGCTCGGCGAGCGATCTCAGCGCATCGTCCAGCCCCCTGCCCGCGCGCAGTTCGATCGAGACGAGCTGCAGGTTCTGCGCCAGCGCCGGATGCGTCTTGAGAAGCTCCCGCGAAACACGCTCGATGCCGGCCTCCATGCTCATGCCGGCGTCCGAGCAGACGATCATCAGGTCCATGAAGTCCGGAAAGCCGTTCCGGTACTCCCGCATTCGAGCCGAGACCTGCCGCGACAGCCAGAAGCCCGGCAGGAAATAGCCCCCCGCGGCAATCATGCCGATGAACACGATGCGGTTCATGGCCGATGCTTCGCTGCCGAACAGTGCCACGATCGCGAACGCCCCACCGGCGCAGACCACCAGTGCGGCGAAGCGGATCAGGAAGAACGTGCCGACCGCGCCGGGGTCCATGTAGCCGGCCTGGATCAGCTTCAGCCGCAGGCGCGCGACGTTTTCCGGGTCGGATTTCGCGTAGAATTCCTGCGCCGTCTTGACGGCGCGTTCGCGCACAGCCTCCTGGCCGCGGCGTGGAGACTGCGCAGGCGTGGCGCTTGTGGTCACGTCCTCGACGCGCAGCCGCCGCTTGACCTCGCTGCGGCCCGCCCCGGACAGAGCCGGCCACAGCAGCGTGGCCGATCCGGCAAGCAGAAGCACGACCGCCGCCGGAACAAGCGGCATCGCATGGATCGCGTCGAGGAGCTGCTGGAACGCCGTCATCTCAGAACCGGAAGTTGGCCATGCGAAACATCACGGCATTGCCGATGAGCAGCCACGTGCCGGTCGCACCGAGCAGATACCAGGTCATGGGCTTGTCCCACACGCCGCCATAGAACTGCGGCATCAGCACCATGAGGCCGCTCATCAGCATCATCGGCACGGCCGACAGGATGTATGCGGAAATCCGGCCCTCGGCCGAGATCGCGCGCACCTTGCGCCTCAGCTTGCCCCTTTCGCGGATGACCCTTGCCAGCCCATCGAGGATTTCGCGCAGATTGCCGCCCGTGGTCGATTGAATGGACACGGCAGTGACGAACAGAGGCAAGTCCTCATGGCCGACCCGCTCGAACATCGCGTGAAGCGCGGAGACAAGATCGGAACCGTAGGTTACCTCGTCGGCGATGACGCCGAACTCGCTGCCAATGGGGTCCGGCATTTCGCGCGCCACCATCGCGATCGCCACCGGTACCGGATGGCCGGCCTTCAGGCTGCGCGTAATCAGCTCGAGCGCCTCGGGCAGCTGGACACCGAACCGTTTGTGCCGTCGCTTGCGCAGGAAACGCAGCACAAAGACGGGCAATACCAGGCTGAGCACAGGGGCGGCCGCCAGCGCAATCAGCGGAGGTACGCCAAGCGTGATGGCAGCAAACGCGAGCGCGAACGAGGCGCCCGTCGTGAACAGGAGGAACTTCGGCAGCGCCATCGTCAGACCGGACTGCGCACGCAGCACCCTCAGCGCATGCAGCGAAAGCAGTCCCGGACCGCCCTCCACCCCTCGCTCCTTGCGAAGCTGGATCAGCACCTGCTCCTGGGTAAGCTTCCTTTCCTGGAGTTTCATGCGCCGGTTGATCGCGCGACGGCGATCCTTGCGGCCGGCCAGCAGCAGATATCCCGCTTCGGCGAGCATGATGCCGGCAAGGGCCGCGGCGCCGTAGACGACCAGCAGAGGGGTCATCGCTCTCCCCTACTCCAGTGCCCAGCCCGGCTCGAAATACTTGCCTGGGAACTCGATGCCCATCGCCTTCAGGTCGTCGAGGAAACGCGGACGGATGCCGGTCGCCTCGAAGTGGCCGATGATGCCACCGTTCTCGTCCGTTCCCGTGCGCACGAAGCGATAGATCTCCTGCATCTGGATCACGTCGCCCTCCAGGCCCGTCACCTCGGCGACGCTGGTGACCTTGCGCTTGCCGTCGGAAAGGCGGGTGAGCTGCACGATGATGTCGATCGCGCTGGCAATCTGGCTGCGGATCGAGGCGACCGTCATCGGCATACCGGTCATGCCCAGCATCTGTTCGAGGCGGCCGATGGCGTCGCGTGGCGTGTTGGCGTGGATGGTGGCCATCGAACCTTCATGGCCGGTGTTCATCGCCTGCAGCATGTCGAACGCTTCCTCACCTCGGCACTCGCCGAGAATCACACGGTCCGGGCGCATGCGCAGCGCGTTCTTGACCAGGTCGCGCTGCCGGATCTCGCCATGCCCTTCCACGTTGGCGGGACGCGTCTCCATCCGAGCGACGTGCGGCTGCTGCAGCTGCAGTTCGGCGGCGTCCTCGATCGTGATCAGGCGCTCGTCCTCCGGAATGAAGGCCGACAGGGCGTTCAGCATGGTCGTCTTGCCGGTGCCGGTACCGCCTGAAATGATCGTTGTCTTGCGCGCGTGAACGGCGGCGGCCAGCACTTCGGCCATGTGCTGTGTCAGCGCCCCAAATTCGACCAGCTTGTGCAGGCCGAGCTTGTTCTTCGAAAACTTGCGGATCGACACCAGCGGCCCGTCGACTGCCACAGGTCGGATCGCGGCATTGAAGCGCGAGCCGTCGAGCATGCGCGCATCGACCATTGGCTGGGACTCGTCCACGCGCCGGCCGACCGCGGCGACGATCTTGTTGATGATGCGCAGCAGGTGCGCTTCGTCCTTGAACGGCACGTGGATGCGTTCGAGCTTGCCGCGCCGCTCGACGAAGCAGTTCTCGTGCCCATTGATCAGGATGTCGTTGATCGTCGGATCCTTGAGCAGCGGTTCAAGCGGTCCGAGGCCGACCATCTCGTCCACGATGTCGTCCACCAACGCATCGAGTTCGGCGACGTTGATCGCCAGGCGCTCCTCGCGCGTCTTTTCCGAGACGAATTCGTGCACCTGGCGGCGCATCTCGTCGCGAGGCAGCCGTTCAAGCGCAACGAGGTTGATTTCCTCGATGAGCGCCCGGTGGAGCCGCACCCGGGCGTCCATCACCCTGTCGGATGCGCGCGCCTTGTTTTCGTCCGGCTTGGGCGGGGGTGGCTCGGCCTTTCGGGCATTGGGGATGACGACCGCAATGCGCTCGGGCGCCAGCGGTGCCGCGTCGCGGGCAAGTGCCGGACGATCGCGCAACGCCGAAAAGCGACTGCTCACGCCCGCCTCCGCAGAATGTTCAGACCGAACAGCGGCTTGCGCGCCGTCGCCTCGGCAACCTCCGGCACGATGATGCGCCTCAGGTCGCGGATCACATTGGCGTTCGGGTCGATCTCCTGCAGCGGCACGCCGCGGTCTACCGCCTCGCGGACGAGCTTGTAGTTGTTGGAAATGCCGCCAACGAAAAACTCGCCGAGCAGTTCCTCGACATCCGCCTGCTTGAGGCCGGCGTCGAATGCCTTCTGCTCGAAGCGGTTGACGATGACGCCCGGCTTGGCCTGCTTGGCGGTCGTGTCCTGGATCGCCTTGATCAGCCGCTGCGTCTGCCGCAGGCACGGCACGGTCATCTCACTGACAACGAACAGTTTGTTGGTCCCGAGCAGCACTGTTTCCGTCCAGGGAAACCACGTGCGTGGCATGTCGATGACGACGTTGTCGAAATAGGCCGAAACCAGATCCAGCATGCGCACGACCACGTCGGTGTCGAATGTGCGCATCTCCGTCGGCCGCACCGGAGCCGCGAGCACGGCAAGACCGCTCTGGTGCCTCGACAGCATCACGTCGAGAAGCTGCCTGTCGAGGCGTTCCGGCTGGTTCTCGATCTCGCTGATGTCGAAACGGGGTTCGAGGTCGAGATATTCAGCGCAAGCGCCCTGCTGAAGGTTGAGATCGACGACGCAGGTTGCCCCACCGCGCACTCGCGAGTTGTGGAGTTCGAATGCCGTCTGGAGCGCAAGCGTGGTATTGCCAACACCGCCTGCTGCCGGCATGAAGGTGTAGACTTGGGCTTCGGTGTTTGCGTCGCGCCCGGCCCCCTCCAGCACGCGCTGGCAGGAACGCACCAGGTCGGCTGTCGAGATCGGCTTGACCAGGAAGTCTGCCACCTGCAGCTGCACCAGGATGCGCACCGCTGCGGCGTTGTATTCCCGCGTCACCACGATGACGGGCGCCGCTCCCTCCAGCCGGCGAGTCACGCGCCGTAGCGCTTCGATCTCGTCGAGTCGCGAAGCGTCCATGTCGATGATGGCGGCCGCGCAGGCTGTGCCGGCGTGCAGCTCGCCGCGCAGCTCGGTGACCGGCGCATCGATCGTAGAAAGCTCGATCATCTCCGAGGCAGCGAACGCTGCCCGGGTCTCGCGCGCGAACTCCTCGTCGGTCGTGACGAGGAAGACGCGCTTCTGTTCTTTGTCGCCGCTCATGCGAACACGGGCCTCAAGGAGTTGCTGCGCCGGAATCCGAGCCGGACGAATCGTACGAATCGGATTCGCCGCCGCTCTGCGAGGCTCGCCGCTCGGCCGGCACCTTCAGCTTCGTGTCCTGGACGCCGTACATCCAGGGGTCGACCATCTGCATCGCCGTGTTCGCGGCAATCGCGTCGCCGGCGAAGCCGCTGACGCCGTCGAACCGGTACTGGCTGTCGCTCGTGCAGCCGGAAAGCAGCGCAAGGCTGCTGGCGGCGAGGATGACCGGAAGAGGACGCTTCATGACCCGGCTCCTAGTTGAGTTCGAGATAGTGGCCGTAGCCGCGCGCAGGCCGCACGGGGCCGGACGCCGCCGCGCTCGCCCGCGTCAGCCGCACTTCCTCCGCGCCTCCGAGGAGATACGCCGCCGTCGATGGCGCGGCGCTCGAATCGAAGGGCGTCCGCAACTTCTTCGACGGATCGACCGGCCTCACGAGGTACGGCGTGATGATGATGACCAGGTCGGTCTCGCGCCGCTGGTATGCCTTGGACGAGAACAGCGTGCCCAGCACCGGGACCTTGCCGAGCCCGGGCAGTCCCTGACCTGTGACGTCGTTCTGGCTTTGCAGCAGCCCGGCGATCATGAAGCTCTGACCGTTCTTCAGATCGACCGACGTCTCGGCCCGGCGCACGACGAAGCCTGGAACCGAGATGTTGCCGATCTGGTAGGAGGCCGAGGCGTCGATCGACGAGACCTCGGGCTTGATGTTGAGGCTGATCAGGCCGTCGTCGAGGACGGTGGGCGTGAACTCGAGACTCACGCCGTATTTCTTGTATTCGATGGTGATCTTGTCGTCGCCATTGGAGACCGGAATCGGGAACTCGCCGCCCGCAAGGAAACTGGCCGTCTCGCCGGAGCGCGCGATCAGGTTCGGCTCGGCCAGACGACGGGCGACGCCGCGGTCTTCGAGTGCCTTGATGGCGATGTCGATCGACAGACCGTTCGCAAGGAGCCGCCCGATGGCTTCGCCGGCGGCGGCCTTCACGAGGTCGCCCGGATCGAGGATGACCGAGCGGCCTCCCATTCCGTAGGAGAAATTGCTGCCGAACTTGACGCCCAGCTCATGTCCGACCTGCCGGTTGATCTCGACGAAGCGGACGTTGAGCTGCACCTGCTGTGAGGACGAGACCTTGACCGAATTGATCACGTTCTCCTCGCCCGAGAAGTTCCTGGCGATGTCCTTGGCCTTCTCCGCCGCCAGCGAGTCCTGAGCCTCGCCCGAAAGCACGAGCCTGCCGTTGGCGGACGAGACCCTGATGTCCGCGCCCGGCACCGCCTCCCGGATCGTGCTCGCCAGCCGCTCGGCATCGAGCGTCACCTCGATGTCGAAGGAGCCGACGAGCTGCTTGTTCTCGTCGAACAGCGCAACGCCGGTCGTACCGAGCTCGCGGCCGAGCACGTAGAACGACCTGTCGGTCAGCGGATTGACGTTGGCGATCTCGGGATCGCCGATCACGATCTCGTAGAAGGGCTTGTTGGTACGGACGGTGCGCGGCTTGCCCTTCGCGACCTTCACCGTCATGTCCTTGTTGCCGGACACGGTCACGACATTGCCGGCATGCGCCGGCATGGCGATGAATGCCACCAGTGGCGCGGCGGCGAGCGCCAGCGCGAGCAATGCCCTGACGGCTGCCACCGTCGTGAGAAAGCGTGCCGTCCCCGACATCTTCAGTTCCCCGCCCGCCCGATGTCCCCTTCGTCTGGCGACACCACCTGGTAGGTCTGAGCCTCCAGCCCGCGGGTCACCACGACCGTCTTGAACTTCTTCTGCTGTTCATCGTCGGCGAATATGGAAAGCGCCCGCTCCGCCGCGCCCGCCGTATCTGCCGCAATCGACCCGCCGAACGACGAAATCGTCGTGACCCCGTCGGCCGCGGATCCGCCCTCGCCCGCCGAAATCAGCGAAAGCGACAACGTGCCGATATTGCGGGCCAGGGTGATCTTGTTGGCGTCTTCGGGCGTCACTTCGAGCGTCACCGAACTCACGACCTGCGGCTGGGTCTGGCGCTCGTCGACCGCCTGGCCGACGCTCAGCACCTTGACGCTCTGCACGACGATCTCGGTGGCAATTGTCGAGCCGCTCGCACCCTCTGCATTGCCCTTGACTTCCTGGATCGAGCCGGCGTCGCGCGTGAGCACGACATCGACACGGTCGCCCGGCGTGACGAAGCCGCCGACGCCGGCAATCTCATCGACCCGGATCGTGACAGCGCGCATGCCGGGCGCCAGCAGGTTGGAAAGTGTCGCGCGCCCATCCGGGCCCGACAGCTTGGCAAAGAGCACCGGCTCGTTGGCAGCGATCGGCGACAGCACGATCCGGCTACCCTTCGACAGGAGGCCCTCGATAGTCGGCGACGCGCCGGCAGGCAGCGCTTCCTCCGCCCAAGGGATTTCGGAAAGCATATCGGCTGACAGTTCGGTGCCGAAACCCAGCGGTTCCTTGGCGACGACAATGGTCTTGAACGTCACCTGCGGCTGGACCGGCTGCGCCAAAGCCACGATTTGAGGGCTTTCCGTGCGCGCATCAGCGGCACTGCGCAGCCACATGTCGGCCGCGAAGATCGACAACGCGCCGAACACGCCGGCGATGCCGACCATAGTCACCAGTTTTCGTTTCACGCCTGCCCCTGGGTGTGAAGTCTTGCTTGTTTTGAGTGGAGGCTAGGCCCGAATCCTAAAGAATTGCGAACTTGAGGCTACGCAGGTTGCCCTCGTCGCATGGCTTGGTTATCGAGACATCAACCAAATGCCTTGCATCCGAACCAACTGAAGCCTGCCTGAACGGAACGGGAACTCCGCTCGCTTCCGTGGCTTGGGCATGGCAGTATCGATCACCGATTCGCACACGGTCATCACTGGCTCATGGACGACAGCAACGATCTTTTCGCCCGCATTGAGCGGCCGGCCGCACCCGCGCCGGAGCGCAGTCGACCGGCTGACCCGATCGTAGAGGCGGCGCGGCGCAGACCGGCGCCGAAGGACGGCGGCGAAAACGGCTACAGCGCTGCCGACATCGAGGTGCTCGAGGGGCTGGAGCCGGTCCGGCGGCGGCCGGGCATGTATATCGGCGGCACCGACGAGAAGGCGCTCCATCACCTCTTCGCCGAGGTGATGGACAATTCGATGGACGAGGCGGTGGCTGGCCACGCCAGCTTCATCGAGGTCGACCTTGGTGCCGACGGGTTCCTCACCGTCACCGACAACGGCCGCGGCATTCCTGTCGATCCGCACCCGAAATTCCCGAAGAAGTCGGCGCTCGAAGTCATCATGACCACGCTGCACGCGGGCGGCAAGTTCGACTCCAAGGTCTACGAGACCTCGGGCGGCCTGCACGGCGTCGGCGTTTCGGTGGTCAACGCCCTCTCCGACCATCTCGAGGTGGAAGTCGCGCGCGGCCGCAGGCTCTACCGCCAGCGGTTCTCGCGCGGCGTGCCGCAGGGCCCGCTGGAAAACCTCGGCGAGGTGCACAATCGCCGCGGCACGCGCACCCGCTTCCATCCGGACCCCGAAATCTTCGGCAAGAACGCGAAGTTCGACCCTGCGCGCCTGTTCCGCATGACGCGATCCAAGGCGTATCTGTTCGGCGGCGTCGAGATTCGCTGGACCTGCGCGCCGGAACTGCTTTCGGAAAAGGACGAGACCCCGCCCAGCGCCGTCTTCCATTTTCCCGGCGGCCTGCGCGATTATCTCGCGGCATCGCTCGATGGCGAGTTCCAGGTGACGCGCGAGGCGTTTGCCGGCAAGAGCGAAAAGCAGGGCGGCCACGGCTCGCTCGAATGGGCCGTCACCTGGTATGGCGGCGACGGCTTCCTCAACTCCTACTGCAACACCATCCCGACACCCGAGGGCGGTACGCACGAGGCCGGCTTCCGCAACGCGCTGGCGCGCGGCCTGCGCGCCTATGCGGATCTCACCGGCAACAAGCGCGCCTCGATCGTCACCACCGAGGACGTGATGATTTCGGCGGCCGGCATGCTGTCGGTGTTCATCCGCGAGCCGGAATTCGTCGGCCAGACCAAGGATCGGCTGGCGACCGTCGAGGCGCAGCGCATCGTCGAGAACGCGATCCGCGACCCGTTCGACCACTGGCTCGCGGACAATCCGCAGGAAGCCGACAAGCTGCTCGAATGGGTGATCGCGCGCGCCGAGGAGCGCGTGCGCCGACGCCAGGAGAAAGAGGTCAGCCGCAAGAGCGCGGTGCGCAAGCTGCGGCTGCCGGGCAAGCTCGCCGACTGCACGCAGAACGCGGCAGCGGGTGCGGAGATCTTTATCGTCGAGGGTGACTCGGCGGGCGGCTCGGCCAAGCAGGCGCGCGATCGCGCCACCCAGGCCGTGCTGCCGCTGCGCGGCAAGATCCTCAACGTCGCATCCGCCGGCAACGACAAGCTGGCCGCCAACCAGACCATCGCCGACCTGATCCAGGCGCTGGGCTGCGGCACGCGTTCGAAATACCGCGAGGAGGATCTGCGCTACGACCGCGTGATCATCATGACCGACGCAGACGTGGACGGCGCCCACATCGCATCGCTGCTCATCACCTTCTTCTACCAGGAGATGCCGAAGCTGATCGAAAACGGCCATCTCTATCTGGCCGTGCCGCCGCTCTACCGCATCAGCCAGGGCGGCAAGGTGATGTATGCCCGCGACGACGCGCACAAGGATGAGTTGCTGAGAACCGAGTTCACCGGCCGCGGCAAGATCGAGATCGGCCGCTTCAAGGGCCTGGGCGAGATGATGGCCTCGCAGCTCAAGGAAACGACCATGAACCCGAGGAAACGCACGCTGCTGCGCGTCGAGATCGCCGACGAGCCCGAAGCGACCCGAGCAGCCGTCGACGCGCTGATGGGCACGAAGCCGGAATCGCGCTTCCGCTTCATCCAGGAGAAGGCGGAATTCGTCGAGGACGAGGTGCTGGATATCTGAATCAGCGCGCGC
>Ga0207868_1000590_pt1 | contig 35722 bp, 17 predicted proteins | sample Passage237B_FD_187370 | JGI IMG/M metagenome (GOLD analysis project Ga0207868, IMG submission 187370) | Cellulose adapted compost microbial communities from Newby Island Compost Facility, Milpitas, CA, USA - Passage2 37B (SPAdes) (version 3) ... | reverse complement strand
CGGTGGTGCGGGCGGCTTCACCTACCTGTGGTCGCCCGGCGGACAAACCACCGCATCGGTCACGGGTCTATGCGCAGGAACGTGGAGTGTCACAGCCACTGATGCCAATGGCTGCGACACCACCATCACGTTCGTGATCGAGCCGCAACAGCCCATCGATGCCGGTCTTTCCACCACCGATGCGACATGTGCCAATGGCTGCGACGGCACGGCCACGGTGACGCCTTCGAACGGTATCGAGCCGTACACCATCGTATGGTCGCCCGAACCAGGTGATGGTCAAGGCACCACGACGGCGACCGGCCTCTGCGTGGGCGACTGGCAGGTGACGATCACCGACGCGGCAGGCTGCGATACGACGATCGTCTTCGCGGTGGCCGCCCCGCCAGTGATCGAGCCGGGATTGACAGTGATCCCCGAGTCGTGCTTCGGACCTTGTACGGGTTCGGCCACGGTGCAGCCCACGGGTGGCACAGGCGACATCACGATCCTATGGCAACCTGATCCGCAAGGAGGTCAAGGCACGCCTACTGCCACCGGCCTTTGCGCTGGCATCGTCTACGAGGTGACCTTGACCGATGCCGCCGGTTGCGACACCACGATCCAGTTCGTCGTCGATCCCTTCGACCCGATCCAACCGAACAGCAGCAGTACGCCCACGAGCTGCTTCGGTGCGTGCGATGGCACGGCCACGGTGGGCCCCACCGGTGGCAGCGGGTCCTATACCTACTTGTGGTCGCCTGGTGGGGAGACCACGCCACAGGTCACGGGCCTGTGCGCTGGTGTGCACGAGGTGACGATCACCGATAGCGAGGGCTGCAGTACCGTGGCTCCCGTGCTGATCCTCCAGCCCGATCCCATCGCGCTGAACGCGACTACCGCCGATGTGGATTGCGCCGGTGCGTGCAATGGAAGCATCCAGCTCACACCTGCTGGTGGCAGCGGTTCGTACACCTACCTGTGGTCGCCCGGCGGCTTCAACACGCCGATCGTGAGCGACCTCTGCGCGGGCAGCTACACCGTGACGGTGACCGACAGTGAAGGCTGCTCGATCGAGGAGACCTTCGACATTGCCGAACCCACACCGATCATACTCGCTGGCTCCAGCACGCCGAGCGCCTGCCAGGTGTGCTCCGGTACGGTCGCGTTGGATATCACCGGAGGTGCACCGGATCATACGGTGACGTGGACCGATGCCGATGGTAACGTGGTGGGCAACACCGCGACCGTGACCGATCTATGCGCCGGGCTGTACACCGCAGCGGTGACCGATGCGAACGGCTGTACGGCACAGCAGGTGGTCTCCGTGTCCGATGCCGATGGAGAGGAGTTGACGTTGAGCAGCACTTCCCCGTCGTGCGCAGGTGGCTGTGATGGTGAGGTGTCGGTGACGTTCGACTGTGGCACACCCGACTGCACGATCGCGTGGTATGACGCACAGGGCAATGACCTTGGCCAGTCCGGTAATACGGTCACCGGCCTGTGTGTTGGAAGCTATCTGGTCGAGGTCACCAATGGCGCCGGTTGCATCAGCATCGGTACGGTCGATGTGGTGGATCCCGATCCGATCCAACCGAACAGCAGCAGTGCGCCTGTGAGCTGCTTCGGTGCATGCGATGGCACGGCCACGGTGGGTCCCACGGGTGGAAGCGGTACGTACACATACCTCTGGTCGCCCGGTGGCCAGACCACGCCGCAGGTCACGGGCCTGTGCGCCGGTGTGCACGAGGTGACGATCACCGACAGTGAGGGATGCAGCATTCTTGCCACGGTCTTGATCCTCGACCCCGATCCAGTGATGGTGGATGCTGCGGTCACTGCGATCGCATGCGCCGGCGAGTGTGACGGCAGCATCGTTGTTACGCCCAGTGGCGGAAGCGCTCCATACACGTTCATGTGGTCACCGGGCGGGCAGACCACGGCGGAGATCACGGGTCTATGCGCAGGTACGTACGAGGTCACTGTGATGGATGGGAACGGCTGCAGCGCGACGGACACCTACACGATCACCGAGCCCGCACCGACGGCGCTGACGGGATCGAGCACGCCCAGCGCGTGCCAGGTCTGCTCCGGTACGGCGACCATCGACATCGTGGGCGGTACACCGGATCACGAGGTCGTTTGGATCGATGCCGATGGCAACATCGTGGGGAATACGACCACCGTGACCGATCTATGCGCCGGGCTGTACACCGCAGCGGTGACCGATGCGAACGGCTGCACGGTACAGCAGGTGGTGGCGGTGTCCGATGCTGACGGGGAGGAGTTGACGATGGCCAGTGCGGCCCCCTCATGCGCCGGCGTATGCGATGGGGAAGCATCTGTGTCGTTCAGCTGTGGCACGCCGGATTGCACCGTGGTGTGGTACGATGCGCAAGGCAATGATCTGGGCCAGTCGGGCAACATGATCACCGGTCTCTGCGCCGGAACATATGTCGTGGAGGTGACCAATGCCGCAGGCTGCTTGAGCGTGGGTACGGTCGACGTGGTGGATCCCGATCCCATCCAACCGAACAGCAGCAGTACGCCTGTGAGCTGCTTCGGTGCATGCGATGGCACGGCCACGGTGGGTCCCACGGGTGGAAGCGGTACGTACACTTACCTCTGGTCGCCCGGTGGCCAGACCACACCGCAGGTCACGGGCCTGTGCGCCGGTGTGCACGATGTGATGATCACCGATGATTCCGGCTGCTCCATACAGGCTTCGGTATTGCTCCTGGAGCCCACGCCTCTGGAGGTCGACGCGGTGACGGGCAATGTGGGTTGCGCGGACGCCTGTGATGGCAGCATCGTGCTCTCGCCTTCGGGTGGTGCCGGTGCGTACACCTACGCATGGGCGCCTGTACCGCCGAACGGGCAGGGCTCCAACGCGGCGTTGAACCTCTGCGCTGGCAGCTACGACGTGACCGTGACCGATGGGAACGGTTGCAGCTTGACCTCCACTTATGGGATCACCGAGCCTGCGCCGTTGGCTTTGATGGGTTCCAGCACACCCAGCACCTGCCAGCTGTGTACCGGTACTGCCACCATCGATATCGCCGGCGGCACGCCCGATCACATCGTGACCTGGACCGATGCCGATGGCAACGTCGTGGGCAATGCCGCAACGGCCACGGATCTCTGCGCGGGTTTGTACACGGCCACGGTGACCGATGCCAACGGATGCTCGGCGCAACTGCTTGTGCCGGTGTCTGACGCCGAGGGTGAGGAGCTTATCACCGACAGCACCCAGCCCCAGTGCGCTGGTGGTTGCGACGGTGAGGTGTCCGTCACGTTCACGTGTTCGGAGCCGGATTGCACGATCGCGTGGTACGACGGTCAGGGCAATGACCTCGGCCAGTCGGGCAACGTCGTTGCGGGCCTTTGCGCGGGCACCTATGTGGTGGAAGTGACCAATGGCCAGGGTTGCATCAGCATCGCCACGGTCGAAGTGGTGGACCCGCCCGCGATCCAGCCCAACAGCAGCAGCACGCCTGCAAGCTGCTTCGGTGCATGCGACGGTACCGCCACGGTCGGCCCCACGGGGGGAAGTGGTACGTACACCTACCTCTGGTCGCCTGGTGGTCAGGACACTCCGCAGGTCACCGACCTCTGCGCCGGAGTGCATGATGTGACGATCACCGACAGCGAAGGCTGTAGCGTGATGGCCTCGGTGCTGATCCTCGAGCCCGATCCGCTGGTGCTCGATGTGGTGGTCACACCGATCACCTGCGCCGATGCCTGCGACGGCAGCATCGTCGTATCGTCGTCGGGTGGCTCCGGAGCCTACACCTACGCGTGGACGCCTGAGCCCTCGAACGGACAGGGCAGCAACGTTGCCCTGGACCTGTGTGCCGGCCAATGGAGCGTGGAGGTGACCGATGCGAACGGCTGTACCGCCACGCATTCCGAGGACCTGACGGCCCCGGACCCGATCGTGGTGGACCTGGCCCTGGTGCACAACCTCTGCCACGGTGTTTGTGCGGGTGAGGCAGTGGCCACCATCACCGGTGGGTCGGGCACCTACACCACGCAATGGACCGATGCGGCGGGCGATGTGCTCGGCGAGGATGTGCTTGCGGTGAGCGGCCTGTGCGGAGGTGCGCACACGATCACCGTCACCGATGCGAGCGGCTGCGTGGTTACCGTGCCCTTCACCATCGATCAAGCTGTTCCGATCGAGGCCTCCCTGCTCTTCACCAACGAGACCTGCCATGGCCCCTGCGACGGTACGGCCGCTGTGGCGCCCACAGGCGGTGGGGGAGGATTCAGCATCGTATGGCAGCCCGATCCGGGTGGAGGACAACAAGGCGCGGACCAGGTGAGCGGATTGTGTGCGGGTGACTGGGCCGTGGTCATCACCGACGCGCTCGGCTGCGACACCACCTACACCTTCACCATCCTGCCCTACGAGCCGATCGTTCCCAACGCGGTGGTGAGCGATGCGCAGTGCAGTGCGGGCTGTGATGGTGCTGTGACCCTTGCCCCGTCCGGTGGGTCGGGCACCTACGATGTGTCGTGGTCGCCAGAGCCGCCCAGCGGTCCCGGTGGCCTCACCGCGTCGGGCCTCTGTGCGGGCACCATCACCGCCACGATCACCGATGGCTTCGGTTGCGACACCACCTTCACGTTCATCATCTCCGAACCCGCTGCGCTGCAGGTGGTGGTGGATCAGACCACACCAGCAAGCTGCCTGAGCGCCGCCGATGGTGCGATCGCCATCTCGGCGAGCGGTGGCACGCCGGGACTTTCCTATAGCTGGACCGGACCTGCTGGCTTCAGCTCGACGGCCGAGGACATCTCCGATCTCGCCCCGGGTGAATACGTGGTCACGGTGACCGATGCCAACGGCTGTTCCTGGTCACAAGCCGTGGTGGTGGATGTCCTCAGCCTGATCACCGCCGATGCCGGTGCCGATCAGGAGGATTGTGCCGGGGCCTCGTTCACGCTGGACGGGTCGGGTTCAACCGGCGCCACCTCGTACACATGGACCGACGCGCAAGGCAACGTGCTGGGCACCGGCCCGACGATCACCCTCGACGATCTGCCTCCTGGCACACACACCTTCACGCTCACAGCGAGCGACGGTCCGTGCACGGCCACCGATCAGGTCGTGATCATTGTTCTTGAGTTGCCCCCCGCCGATGCCGGTCCCGACCAGGAGATCTTCATCGGCGACCAGGTCACCTTGGGCGGAGCACCCACCACTTGGCCCGATGCAGCCGTGCTGTGGGCGCCTGACTCGGTGCTCACCAGCGGCACGGCCCACAACCCGGTGGCCACCCCGCACACCACCACCTGGTTCGTGCTCACGGTCACGGGTACCAATGGCTGTGTGAACGTGGATTCCGTGCTGGTCACCGTACGGCCCCAGGTGGACATCCCGAGCGGCTTCACGCCCAACGGCGATGGCTGGAACGACACCTGGGTGATCGACCTCATCCACCTGTTCCCCGATTGCGAGGTGGAGGTGTACAGCCGCTGGGGCGAGCTGCTCTTCCAAAGCAACGGGTACAAGGTGCCATGGGATGGCCGCTACAACGGAGGCCTGGTCCCGGTGGGCACGTACTACTACGTCATCAAGCTGAACGATCCGCGCTTCCCCGAACCGTACACCGGGCCGCTCACCATCATCCGCTGAAGCCATGCAACATACACGCCCGACCCTGTTCCTTGTCGCGGTCCTCGCATGCGTCGCCATGGCCCGCGCCCAGCAATTGCCGCAGCTCACCCAGTACCAGTTCAACGATTACGTCTTCAACCCGGCCATTGCGGGAAGCAGACCGTTCTTCGAACTGCGCAGCGGCCACCGCTACCAATGGGTGGGCATACAGGACGCCCCGCGCACCTTCACCTTGAGCGGCACCACCCCCCTCGGACCGAAGATGGGCCTGGGCGGCTACCTGTTCACCGATATCGTGGGGCCAACGCGGCGCACGGGGATCCAGTTCTCGTACGCCTACCATCTGAGGCTCACGGAGGAGTTGAAGCTCTCGCTCGCGCTCTCGGGCGGATTGCTCCAGTTCCTGATCGATGGATCGAAGATCGGCCTGCACGATCCCGGCGATCCGGTGATGGACGACCAACTGCGCGGCGAACTGCTGCCCGATGCCAAGTTCGGCCTCTACCTATACCACCCACGCTTCTGGTTCGGGGCCGCTGCACCGCAGATCCTGAACAACAGGGTGAAGTTCGTGGAACGGCAGGGAGCGTCGCTGAGCAGGATGGAGCGGCACTACTATGCCATGGGCGGCTACCGGTTCCTGTTGAACGATGACTGGCGCTTGGAACCGTCGTTCCTCGTGAAGTACGTGGCGCCGGTACCCCCTAAGGTGGATGTGACCGCGACGGTCCGGTACAAGGAGACCGTGTGGCTGGGCGCATCGTACCGCACGAACGATGCGTATTGTGCCATGGTGGGTCTCTGGCTGAAGAAGTCGTTCCAGTTCGGCTACTCCTACGACATCATCACCTCGGACCTGCGCAATTACAGCACCGGCTCGCACGAAGTGATGCTGGCCCTCACCTTCGGCCGCAAGGAAACCGCTCCCACAGTGACCCCGGTGCCGTGATCGGTGGGTGACCCGCTGTCCCTGGGCGGCGTCCCCAAGGCCGCCAAACGTCCATGGGTACGTCTTGCTCTTGGGTCCGTTGGATTTTTCCTTGAAGAACGCGCTCCAAGGCCTTCATTTCCATGGGGATCAACTTGACAACGGGGCCTGATAAGGCCGTACCTTGCGGCCCCTTTTCCCGAACGTGGCATCATGTCGGGGGGAGCCTCTTACCGGGCGGATCGATGCAAAGTCGGTATTTACGTGTGTTTGCCCTGCTTTTTCTTGTCCTCGTGGGCGGGGCCGCCTCGTCACAAACGTTCATCGCTTCGGACGGAGCCGTGTTCGAGGCCTGCTCGGGCCGTTTCTATGATTCGGGCGGTCCTTCGGGCCCCTACAGTGATCTGGAGGATATCACGGTGACCATCTGTCCCACCGGGGGCGCGGGCGCAGGCCCCATGACCTCGGTGCGCTTCACCCAGTTCGATGTGCAGTTGCTGGCATTGACCGACCGGTTGGTGATCCATGATGGCACTTCCACCAGCGACCCGATCATCGGCACGGGCGACTTCCTGAACAACCTTACCGGGCAGACCTTCACCGCCTCGGGACCCAGTGGCTGCCTTACCTTCCATTGGACCAGCGACCTGCTGATCACCAGCGCGGGGTGGGCGGCCAGGATCATCACCGGTCCCAACGCCGGCACCAACGCCACCACGACCGTGTGCAGTTCGGCCTCGCCCTTCGCCATGATCGACCTGCTGGGTGGCTTCCCGGAGCCCACGGGCACTTGGACGGGCCCGGGCGATGTGCCCCACGGCGACACCTTCGACCCGGCCACCGATCCGCCCGGCGTGTACACCTACACGGTATCAGGACCGGCCCCCTGTCCGGATTCGTCGGCCACCCTTACCATCTCGGTGGTCCAAGCCGCTGATGCCGGTTCCGATGGAGCTGTCATCGTTTGCAGCAACGACCCGGCTTTCGATCTGTTCGATCATTTGGGAGGTACCCCCGAGCCCGATGGGGCTTGGACCGGCCCCGATTCCTCCCCGGTGTCGGGCACATTCACTCCCGGCACCTCGCCCCCCGGAGTGTACACCTATACGGTACCAGGGGTACCACCGTGCGGGGCGGCATCGGCCACCGTCACGGTCACCCAGGTGCTGGCCCCGAACGCCGGGCTCAACCGGGTGCTGGCGGTGTGCAGCGATGACGCGCCCTTCGATATGCGCAGTCGGTTGAACGGAACACCGGACCCGGGCGGTACCTGGGTAGGCCCGAACGGACCGCATGACGGCACCTTCGATCCGGCCACCGATCCCGGGGGATCGTACGTGTACACGGTCGAAGGGAGCGTGCCTTGCGCCAACGCGTCGGCCACCTTGTTCATCATCCGCCGCACGGCACCGAACGCAGGGGAGGATGGGAGCGTAGTGGTGTGCAGCGACGATGGCAGCTTCTCCCTTTTCGCGCACTTGGGCGGCGACCCGGATGCGGGGGGCATCTGGACCGACCCCAACGGCGACCCCCACTCGGGCACCTTCATACCCGGCACCAGTTTGCCCGGCGACTATACCTACACGGTGACCGGCCTGGCACCTTGCGATCCTGCGGTCGCCATCGTCAGCGTGGCGGTGACCACGGCTCCTGAAGCAGGCATCAACTCGAACGTCGTGCGCTGCTCCGACGATGCCCCCTTCGATCTGTTCGATCAGTTGGGAGGCTCTCCCGACCCGGGTGGCACATGGACCGGTCCGGACAGCCAGGTGCACGGAGGCTCGTTCACCCCGGGTACCGACATGCCTGGTGTCTATGTCTATACGGTGGCTGGTACCGCCCCCTGTGACGATGCACAGGCTTTCGTCACCGTGGGTATCGTGGAAGCGCCCAATGCCGGTACCGGCGGGGCGATCACGGTATGCAGCAATGATGCCCCGTTCGACCTCTTCCCGCTGATCGGGGGCGGTCCCGATGCCAATGGCTCGTGGTCCGACCCGGTTGGTGAAGCGTTCAATGGACACTTCATTCCCGGCACATCGCTCCCCGGTACGTACACCTATACCGTGCCTGGCTTGGGGCCGTGCGACGATGACCATTCCACGGTGGAAGTGACCGTCGTTCCCCGTCCGGACCCGGGCACCAATGGCAGCTTGACAGTGTGCAGCGACGCCGCCCCGGTGGACCTGTTCACCATGTTGGGCGGTACGCCTGAACTTGGCGGCACATGGACCACTCCGGGCGGTAACCCGCACACTGGGATCTACCAGCCCGGCTCACAGATCGGTGGCACCTATACCTACACCGTCACGGGTAACGGGCCTTGTGCCGATGCATCGGCCGTGGTGCAGGTGGTGCGTGTGATCGCCCCCCGTGCCGGCACCGATGGCACCATCACGGTGTGCAGCACCAACGGCCCCTTCAACCTGATCACCGCTCTGGGTGGCAACCCGCATGGTACCGGCTCCTGGTTTGGGCCGGGCATGGCCCCCGTGGGGCCCGTGTTCACCCCCGGCACGAGCCAGCCGGGCGTGTACACCTACGTGGTGCCTGGCACCGCGCCATGCGTGAACGATACCTCGTACGTGACGGTGAACGTGAACCAGGCCGCCAATGCCGGCAGCAACGGCAACATCACCGTGTGCAGCAGCATGGATGCCTTCGCACTGGTGGAGCATCTGGGTGGCAACCCCGACCTGGACGGTACCTGGTCCGATCCGGACGGAAACCCCCACTCGGGCGAATACCAGCCTGGGATATCGCTCCCGGGCGGCTACACCTACACCGTGACCGGTGATGCCCCGTGCCCCAACGCGTCGGCGATCGTGGTGGTCACCGAGCGCAGGCAGCCGGAGGCCGGGATCTCGGCCACGTTCGAACGTTGTGATACCGATGCCCCCGTACAGCTCTTCAACATCCTCAGCGGCACCCCCGATCCCGGTGGTGTTTGGACCGGGCCGAACGGGCCGAGCTCGGGGCTCTTCATCCCCGGTACGAGCGATCCAGGCGTTTATACCTACACCCTCACGGGGACGGCTCCTTGTGTGGACACATCGGCCACGGTGACCGCCATCGTGAACGCGGCACCCAACGCGGGATCGAGCGTGATGTACACCGTGTGCGAGGACCACCCCTCGGTGGACCTGTTCGGTGTGCTTGGCGGAACACCCGACCCCGGCGGCACGTGGAGCGATGACGACGGCACCGGCCAGTTGAGCGGGCAGTTCATGGTGCCGATAGGCCTGCTCCCGGGCGATTACGACTTCACCTACACGGTGCCCGGTGATCCGCCGTGCGGCTCGGCCCAGGCCACGGTCACCGTGCGTATCGTGCCTGCGCTCAATGCAGGCTCCAACGGCAACCTGAGCGTATGCAGTTCGGAAACGCAGGTGGACCTCTTCACGGGCTTGGGCAACAACCCGCAGCAGGGGGGGGTATGGATCGACCTTGCCGGCACCGGGGCGCTCAGCGGACACCACTTCAACGCCCAGCAGGTGGGGGCCGGTACCTACCAGTTCCGCTACCTCCTCACGGGCACGGCCACATGCGCATCCGACAGTGCCCAAGTGACCGTGACGGTGACCGCCGCTCCCAATGCCGGGACGAACGGATCCACCTTGACGTGCAGCAGTGCCGCGCCGTTCAACATGTTCCCCTTCCTGGGCGGAAGCCCGCAAGGCGGGGGTACTTGGGCCCGTGGCGTGACGCCCCACCCGCCGAACTACAACCCGGCGGTGGACAGTTCCGGCGTGTTCACCTACACGGTGCAGGGGACCGGGCCCTGTCCCAGCGCCTCGGCCACGGTGACCGTGACCGAGATCCAGGCACCGTATGCCGGGCCGAGTTCTCCTCTGGATCACACGGTCTGCTCCAACGATGGTCCGGTGGATATGACGGCGCTGTTGGGCCCGAACGTGCAGCCCGGCACGTGGAGCTTCGGTGGCCAGGAGCATAGCAACATCTTCATCCCCGGTCTGGACGAGCCCGGTATTTACACCTACACGGTGGGGGGCACGGCACCCTGTCCCAATGCCACGAGCAGCCTGAACATGATCGTGCGTCAGGCCCCCGATGCCGGCCAGAACGGCTCGCGCGAGGTGTGCGACACGGAGAACGCCTTCCTGCTGATATCCCTGCTGGGCCCCACGGCGCAATCCGGTGGTGCCTGGGAGGGGCCGAGCGGTCCGCACGATGGCCTGTTCATCCCCGGAGTGAGCGAACCGGGCGATTATTTCTACACCGTTGCCGGGCAATCGCCTTGCGCCGCCGATGTGGCGGTGGCCACCGTGTATGTGAACGCACAACCCGAGGCGGGTGATCCCGGGTCGGTACAGGTCTGTCCTCTCGGCGGGGGGAACATCGACCTGTTCGCTCACATCGGCGGATCGCCCGATCCCGGTGGTATCTGGACGAGGCCCGACGGGCTTCCGTTCGGCGGCACCTTCGTGCCGGGCGTGCATCCTCCGGGCACCTACAAGTACAAGGTGCTGGGCACGCCACCGTGCACGAGCGACAGTACCACGGTGACCGTTTCGGTGAGCACTCCGCCCAGCGCGGGCACCTCACGTGCCATTACCATCTGTAGCTCGGCCGGTGCCTTCGCCATGGTGGATTCGTTGGGCGGAACCCCTTCGCTGGTCAACGGCCAATGGATGGGACCGGCCCCGAGCAACGACCCGATGAACGGGGTCTTCATCCCCGGTGTGACACCGCCCGGGCTGTACACCTATACCGTTACGGGCACGCCGCCCTGTGCCAACGCCACGGCCACCCTCAACATCACCGTGAACCCGCGCCCGAACGCAGGGACCGATGGACAGGTGACCCTGTGCCGTACCGATGGGGCCTTCAATCTGTTCAGCCTGCTCGGTCCTGGGGCGCAGCAAGGTGGCTCCTGGGTGCATGTCCCCACGAGCACACCGCATTCGGGCACCCTGCAGCCGGCCACCGACCTGGCCGGCGTGTACAAATACACGGTGACGGGCCTGGCTCCCTGCGGGATCGATGAGGCGTTCGTCAACGTTACCCTCCACATGCCGCCGAACGCGGGGATCAATGGTCTGGCGATCATCTGCGACGACCAATTGCCGTTCCAGTTGCGCAATTATCTGGGCGGTACACCCAGTAGCTCAGGCACGTGGTACGACCCCCATGGCCACACGCATACTGGTGTCTTCATCCCGGGCACCGACACGGCCGGTGTATACACCTACGTGGTGGCAGGATCGGGCACCTGTGCCGATGCTTCCTCGCAGGTCACCGTCATCCAGCACGCACGGCCCCATGCCGGCGGCAACGGGGTGCATCAGGTATGCAGCGACGAACCGCCGTTCCAGCTCTTCGATCACCTGACCGGCAACCCCGACCAGGGCGGCGAGTGGTTCAACGCGCTGGGCGAGCCCGTGGCCGGCACGTATGTACCGGGCAGCACGCCGCCCGGGGTGTACAAGTACCGGATCCAAGGCACGTCGCCATGCGCTTCCGATTCCGCAACGGTGACCGTGTTCGAGAACACGGCGCCGCATGCGGGGTGCAACACCACTGCGGCGATCTGCTCCGCTGACGGCCCCGTCGACCTGGTGAGCCTCCTGGGGTGCAACCCCGATCCCAATGGCACTTGGCGGCACAACAACATGGACCACGGCTCGGTCTTCGACCCGGCGGTGGATGGAGGAGGGGCATACGTGTACACCGTGCAGGGCATCAACGCATGTCCCGATGCCACGGCCCAGGTGTACATCACCATCCACCAGGCTCCGAACGCGGGTGGGGACGGCACCATACCCGCCTGCGTGGACAACACGTCGATCGACCTGTTCAGCGGACTGGTCGGAGCCTATGACGCCAACGGCACATGGCTGGACTCCGACGGGACAGGACAATTGAACGGTGCGGAGTTCAGCTCGGTGGGCATGCAGCCGGGTAGTTACCGCTTCACCTATGTGGTCGCCGGAACCGCGCCGTGCAGTAACGACAGTGCGGTGGTGGTGGTGAACGTGGTGGAAGCCCTCAATGCAGGGGAGGATGCCACCCTTGAGGTGTGCCGGGGCGAAGTGGTGGACCTGTTCGCGGCGCTGAACGGCACTCCGCAATCCGGTGGCATCTGGATCGATGTGGACGGTAGCGGGGCGTTGGTGGGCCATGCCTTCAACTCACTGGCTGTGCCGCCGGGCATGTGGAGGTTCGATCACGTGATCCCGGGTTCGGCCCAATGCACGGGCGATACCGCGCGTATCGCGGTCATGGTGCTGGAGGCGCCCAATGCCGGCTGTGGTCAAACGCTCACCTTGTGCAGCAGTTCCGCGCCTGTGCTGCTCGCCAGTTCGCTGGCCTGTTCCCCCGATGGTGGTGGGCAATGGTTCGACCCCCTGTTCGGTATGCACTCCGGTGAGTTCGATCCGGCCAACGAGCAAGGTGGTCCGTACGCATACGTCGTCTCCGGGGTGGGGTCGTGCCCGAACGATACGGCCTTGGTGAACGTGGTGGTCGTGCCGGCCGCCGAGGCGGGCCCGGACAGCCAGGAGTTCTCGATCTGTTCATCCGATCCCGCCACGTCCCTGTTCGACCTGTTGGGACCCGATGCACAGCCCGGAGGCTCGTGGCAATATCTCCCGGGAGGCACCCCCATCAATCACTCGGGTGTGTACAATCCGGTGATCGATCAGCCGGGTACATATCGCTACACGGTGCTTGGTTCCTTCCCATGTCCGAACGACATCGCCTTGGTGCATGTTTCCGAGCCTGTGGCGCCCTTTGCAGGCTGCCCGGCCACGGTGAGCGTCTGTTCCAGCCAGGCTCCCTTCAACATGCGGCAGTCCTTGGGCTGTTCCCCCCAGACCAACGGCTTCTGGTTCACCGAGGACGGGGTCGCGCACGCGGAGACATTCGACCCTGCGATCGATGCCCCGGGTGTTTACATGTACGTGGTGCCCGGCATCGCCCCCTGTGTCGCCGACACGAACTACCTCACCATCCAGGTCACACAGGCCCATGTGACCGGGCCTTCGTCGCTGACCGTGGCGGCTTGTGTGTCGCAGACGGCCGTTGACCTGTTCGCCGCCTTGGGGCCCACCGCCCACCCGGGTGGCACATGGCTGGACCTGAACGGGACCGGAGCGCTTTCGGGCACCACCTTCAACGCTTCCATGGTGGGTACGGGCACCTATCAGTTCCGCTATTTCTTCCCCGCCAATGGTCCTTGCCCGGCCGTGGCCAGCACGGTTACGGTGAACGTGGTGCCCGGCGCCAGTGCGGGGGTGAGCAGTGAGGTGCTGGTATGCGGTGCGGAAACGAGCTACGACCTGATCCAAGGACTGGGTGGTACGCCCGACCTCGGTGGAGCGTGGTCCGCACCCTCAGGCTCGCCGGGGCTGATGCCGGGCGGCCACCTGGATGCGACCCAGCTCGGTGTGGGGAATACCGGCCTGTACCAATATACCGTGGTGGATCCCGTGTGCGGCACGATCCATGCGACAGTGGAGGTGACCGCGGCTCCTTATCCCGATGCGGGTACCGGTGGGAACCTGCTTTTCTGCAACACCGATTCGCCGGTGGACCTCTTCGGCCTGCTCGGGGGTACGCCGCAGGATACGGGCATATGGACAGGTCCCGGTGGTGCCCACACGGGCGTGTTCAACCCTGGCACCGACCCTGCGGGGACGTACACCTACACGGTACATGGTAACGTTGCCTGTGCCGATGCCACCGCCACCTTCGCCATTACCGTGAACGCACCGCCCGATGCCGGTCGCCCGGGTTCTGTTCTGGTCTGCGATACAGTGCCGTCCCTTGCGCTCTTCGACGTGCTCGAAGGCACTCCCCAGGCAGGTGGTATCTGGGCCGACATGTCCGGTTCCGGTGGATTGTCGGGCGAACTGTTGAACACGACCGGTCTGCCCGCTGGGAGCTATACTTTCCGCTATCTGGTCAACGTGCCGGGATGCGGCGGCGATTCGGCCTTTGTCACGGTGGAGGTGGTGGAGAGCATTTCGGTACACGACGTGGTCACCGAATGCAATGAGCAGGACCGTACCTACCTGGTCACCTTCTCGATCTCGGGAGGCGATCCCGGGTCGTACCAGGTCGATGGGCTGGTGGGCACACTCTCGACGACCGTTCCAGTGCACTTCATCAGCGCCCCGATCCTGACCAGTGCCCCCTACGAGGTGGTGGTCTACGATCAGCATGCCTGCAACCGGGTGGTGCTGAGCGGCACCACGCCGTGCGATTTCGACACGGAGGTCTTCGTACCCCAGTCCTTCTCGCCCAACGACGACAACATCAACGATGTGCTGATCATCCCGGGTATCGAGGGTTTCCCCGGCAACCGGATCACGATCTTCAATCGCTGGGGCAGCGTGGTGTACAAAGCCTCCGGCTATGACAATGCCTCCGTACGCTGGGACGGTTCATCTTCCGACGCCGTGATCGGTGGCACCGCTCCGTCCGGCACCTATTTCTATGTGCTCGAGCTGGGCGATGGCATTGAGCCGCTCACCGGCTATATCCACCTGAACCGATGAGCATGCCACGGCACATACGGACCTTATCGGCGGCCCTGTCGCTGGCCATCGGCGTGGGAGCGAGCGCGCAGCAGGACCCCATGTACAGCCAGTACATGTTCAACACGCTGGCTTTCAACCCGGGCTATGCGGGCAGTGCCGATGTGTTCACCATCATGGCCCTGAGCCGCCACCAATGGGTGGGGTTCGAAGGGGCCCCGGCCACGCAGACCTTCACCCTGCACAGCCCCCTGCGCAAGCAGAACCTGGCGCTGGGCTTCTCGGCCATCAACGACAAGATCGGTCCGGCACGCCAGACGTCCGCCTACGCCGACTTCGCCTACCGCATCCGCACCGGAGAAGGAACGCGCCTCGCTTTCGGCCTGAAGGGTGGCGTGAACATGTACCAGACCGATCTGGCTTCGCTCACCAGCGTGGAGGTCGACCCCGCCAACGTGAGCATCAGGTCGCAACTGCTCCCGAACTTCGGATTCGGCCTGTACTGGCATGCACAGCGGTACTATGTGGGCCTGTCGGTGCCCAAGCTGCTCACCAATGAGATCGATGCCGTGGAGGGGGCCGCGCTGGTGACGGCCACCGAGGCGCGCCATTATTTCCTGATCGCAGGCTACGTGTTCGACCTGGACCGCGACCTGAAGTTCAAGCCATCGATCATGTTCCGCACCGTGGAGGGCGCACCGCTCTCCCTGGACATCAACGCCAACTTCCTGCTGCGTGAGCGCATCTGGTTCGGTGCGCTGTACCGCTTGGGCAACGCCTTCGGCGTGATGGGCCAATACCTGATCAACGATCAGTTGCGTGCGGGCTACGCGTTCGACCTCACCACCACGCGCATCGGGGCGTACAACGCGGGCACGCACGAGATCATGCTCAGCTACGACCTGCGTTTCATCAAGGGTCGCACCATCTCACCGCGTTATTTCTGATGGACATGCGCTCACTGATCGTCATACTTCTGGTGCTGGTGCAGGCCACGGCCTCGGCCCAGGGGAAGGCCAATGCCTACGTGAACGAGGGTGACCGTTACTTCATGCAGATGGCCTACGCGCGGGCGAAGGAAGCCTACACCACGGCCGTGGAACTGGGTGCCGTGAACGACCACGTGACCAAGCGACTGGCCGAGTGCAACATGCGGCTGGGCGACACCGAGGAGGCCGAGCGCTGGTACGCCACCGTGGTGAAGTTCCTGAACAGGGAGCCGCGCGACGTGTACTACTACGCCGAGGCCTTGAAGAGCAATGGGCGCTATGTGGAGGCCGAGGAATGGATGGACCGCTACCTGGCCATGGTGAACACCGACGGGCAGCCACGCAGGAGCAACATCAGCGGTTTCGCTCGCAAGTTCAGCCAGGATGCCGATCGCTTCGTGGTGCGCCCGGTGAGCATCAATACGCCGTGGTCCGACTTCGGCGCCGCCTGGCTCGGCCCCGATCAGGTGATGTTCGCCTCGTCCCGCAACTTCACCGTAGGCATCGAACACCGTGCGGCATGGAACAACCAGCCCTTCCTGGACCTCTTCGTTGCCCGGCGCGATGGCAACGGTGAGTTGTCGGACCCGCGTCCCTTGCCCGGCAAGGTGAACACCCGTTCGCATGAGGGACCGGCCACGGCCAATGCGGCCGGCGATCGGATCTGGTTCACACGCAACAATCCCCAGAAGGGCCGTTCGCCGGATGGCGGTGGGCTGAGTCGGCTCGGGCTCCACAGTGCCACCGTGCAGGGCCAGGGGTGGAGCAACATCACCCCCTTCCCCTTCAATGATCCCGATATCTCCATCGGCCATCCCGCCTTGTCGCCCGATGGCCGCAGCCTGTACTTCGTGAGCGACATGCCCGGAGGCCTCGGCGGTACCGACATCTATGTGTGCCATGATCTCGGTGGCGGCCAGTGGAGCGAACCCGAGAACCTCGGGCCCGGGATCAACACCCCGTACACCGAGGCGTTCCCGTTCATCGCCGCCGATGGGACCCTTTACTTCAGTTCCAATGGGCACCCCAGTCTCGGAGGGCTGGACATCTTCGCTGCGAAACCGCGCCCCGAGGGAGGCTTCCGGACGGCCGTCAACGTCGGTGCCCCCGTCAATGGTCCCAAGGACGACTTCGCCTTCATCATCGACGCGCAGAACAGGCACGGTTACTTCTCCAGCAATCGTCCTGGCGGCATGGGCGACGATGACATCTATGCCTTTGAGATGCTCGCCCCCCTTGAGGAGCGGTTCCTCGTGAGCGGTGTGGTGATCGATGCCGAATATGAGATCCCTGTGACCGCAGGCGAGGTGCAGCTACAGGACCTGGACGGCAATGTGCTGGGCACCACGCTGACCGATGCACGAGGCGAGTACTCCTTCCCGGTGGACAGGAACAAGGCCTACCGCGTGGTGGCCATGATGCCCGGCCGCTTCAACGGTGAACAACACTTCAGCACCGAGAACATCGAGCAGGAGCAGATCATCACCCGCGACATCCATCTGGTGGTGAACTCGGGCGTGTGGATGCGCGGAGCCGTGTCGCGCAAGGACCGGCTCGGCTTCATCGAGGGCATGAAGGTGAGCGTGGTGAACCTGAGCAGCTACTTCACCGAGGAGAAGTTGACCGGGCCGGGAGGCGATTTCAGCTTCCGGTTGCAGACCAATGAGGAGTTCGAGGTGTTGTTCGAGAAGGAAGGCTATTTCAGCCAGAGCGTGCCCGTTTCCACGATCGGCATACGCGAGGGCGTGATCGACCTGAACGAGGCCCGCGACCTGCGTTTCGAGCGCCTCGTGCCCGACAGCACCATCCGCTTGGAGCATGTACGCTGGAGCGACCGACGGGTCGATCTGGACCCCGTGGCCCGGACCGAGCTGGACATGCTCGCCGAGCGCATGCTCGTGAACCCTGCGGTGGTGATCGAGGTGGCGGTGCACACCGATGCGTTGGATGCCGACCAACCACTGACCCAGACGCGCGCCGACGCGATCGTGGCCTACCTGGTCGGCAAAGGCGTACCCAAGGACCGCATAGTGGCCCGAGGATACGGAAGCTCCAGGCCCGTGAACCATTGTGTGGTCGGGGTCACCTGCTCCGATGCCGAGCATGCCGTGAACCGGCGCGCCGAGTACAAGGTGATCGAGGTCAGGCCCTGAGCCGTTCCAACGTGTGGAAGGTGTAACCCGCGGCGGTGAGTAGTGCCAGGGTGGCCGGTAGCGCGTGGTGCAGACGTGGCCAGGCCTTCACGCTATCGTGGAACACCACGATCGACCCGGGCCGCACATGGTCCACCACATGGGACAAGCATTGGGGGCCGGTCAAGGTGGTGTCGAAATCGGCGCTGAGCACATCCCACATCACGATGGCATACCGCGGTGACAGTGCCTGGGCCTGTTGCCGCGTGATACGGCCGTAGGGCGGTCGGAACAGCGACCGTCTGCCGCGCTGGCCGAGTGCCTGTTCGGCGCGGACCACCTCCTTCATGTAGCTGCGAAGGGGGGTACGCCAGCCGTTCACGTGGCCCCAGGTGTGGTTGCCCACGGCATGCCCTTCAGCAACGATCCGGGCCAGGATGTCAGGATTGGCCGCCGCATTGCGCCCAACGCAGAAGAAGGTCGCATGGGCATCGTACGCGGCAAGGGTGTCCAGCACCCAGGGAGTCACTTCCGGGATCGGCCCGTCATCGAAGGTCAGGTATACCGCGCGCTCCTGGGAGGGCATCCGCCATGTAAGGCCCTTGAGCAGCGGTCTCACAATGGCGGGTGTACGAACCAGGTACACGGTGATGGGCGTCAGAAGGACATCCTGGTATTCCGGCGGCCTTCGTTGCGCATGTCATCGACCTTGGCCTGGTACCGCTCGTCGGCCACGGCGAAACGCTCGCGCAGGGCGTCGCTTTGCGGGCCGCCCATGCGTGTGCTCACAGTGGCCAGACGCCCCATCACCGCATGGGCCAGGGCCATGTCGTTCGCGATACCGACGGCGAACTTGTTCTCCAGGCTCGTGTAGTACGTGAGGTTCTCCTCCATGATGGTGAAGATCCGTTCGGCCAGCGCATCGGCCTTGGCCGTATCACCGATGGCGTAGTAGGCCTCCACGGTGGGCAGCAGGATGCGGTCGTAGGGAACGTTGCGCTCGGGCATCTTTTCGAGCGAAAGGTCCAGGATCGTGCGCGCATCGTCGGGTCGGCCTTCGGCGATCAGCTCTTCGGCCAGGGTGCTCAGTTGCAGGCGCAGGTTGGTGGTCATCCGCAGTATGTTCTCGTCCAGGTACACCGGCTCCTGGGAATCCATGTTGCCCCACTTGAACTTCTCGGTGACGTTCTTGAACATGATGTCCGTGGCCACGCGTCCGTTCTGGTTCGGGTTGTTGTTGGGCGGGGTGTACACCGGCACCAGGCGGTAGGTGAGGCCTTCCAGTTGGAAGTGGTCCTGCAGGTTGATGTAGCTGTCGGGGCCCGTGGTCACGGCGAAGTAAATCGGCCGCTTCCAGTCGTTGTTCGCCAGCAGGTCGAGCACCATCAGGTGGTTCTTCAGCACCATCTGTTTCTTGATCTCGAAATCGACCGAGCGCACCCAGTTCGCCGTGTCCTTCAGGCTCAGCGTGCCGTTGCCGAACACCGTGGCACTGTCAACAGGAATGCTGAACTTGTTCGTGGGGAACCATGCATCGCGCACGCCGCGCTGGAAGATCTCCTGCATGTTCTTTGGGTTGGAGACGAAAGCCATCATCTCCTTGATGTTGCGGAAACCGCCCTGCCCCTGCGGCAGCAGGGCCACCACATCGCGCGTACCCTGGCGATACAGCTCGGGGTCCATGGCGAAGGGCACGGGATCGCTCTCGTAGGCCTTGCGGCGCATCTGGTCGGCGTACCAGTCGGTGTTCAGCAGGCTCAGGTTCACCACGCGCACATCGGTGCGGATGCCCTCCACCTCCTGGGCGTACCACAGGGGGAAGGTGTCGTTGTCGCCGTTGGTGAACAGGATCGCATTGGGGGCGCAGCTCTCCAGGTAATCGGCGGCGAGGTCGCGGGCTGGTGTGCGCAGGCTACGGTCGTGGTCGTCCCAGCCATCGGCCACCATGATGCCGGGGATCACCAAGCCCAACCCGGTGGCGAGCAACGCGGGCACGGTGTCGCTCTTCATGGCACGCCCCAGCAAATGGAACAGGGCCACGGCCGCACCGCCCACCACGGCGATGTACAGCAGGGAGTACGACGCTCCGTGGCCATCGCCTGCCAAGGACTCGACCAGGAACTTGAGCGCGCCCAGTCCCAGTGCGCCGCCCACCACCTTCATGAGCTCTTCCTGCTTCAACGACCGGGCGGCATCGAACAGGGCCATCACGCCCAGGCCGATCCAGATGGCGAAGGCATAGAACGAACCTGCGTAGGCGTAGTCGCGCTCACGCGGTTGGTACGGGGTCTGGTTCAGGTAGATCACGATGGCCAGGCCGGTGAAGAAGAACAGCAGGGCCACCACCAGACCGTCGCGCCAATGGCGCAGCAGTTGGTACACCAGGCCCACCACGCCCAGCACCAGGGGCAGCAGGTAGAAACGGTTGTAGCCTTTGTTCTGCGTCATGCTCGGCGGCAGGTGGTCCTGGTTGCCCAGGCGCTGCTCGTCGATCATCTTGATGCCGCTGAGCCAGTTGCCGTCGAGGATGCCGCCGTGCCCTTGGATGTCGTTCTGGCGACCAGCGAAGTTCCACATGAAGTACCGCCAGTACATCCAGTCCACTTGGTAGTTGACGAAGAAGCGCCAGTTCTCCCAGAAGGTGGGCTTGTGGATGATCGTGGGCTTGCCCTCGCGGTCCACGGTGCGGATCGGTGTTCCCCGGAACTCGCTCCAGTCCTTGTAGGCCTGTACGTGGCTGCGCTGCGAGCTGTACATGCGGGGGAACAGCATGGTGAACTGCGGATCGTAGGTCACTTCGGCACCCTTGCGCGGATCGGTGATGATGTACTCATGATCGATCGTATGGCCGGGGTTCTCCTGCACGAAATGGTCGGCGCTCCACTTGTCGTAGAACTTCTTCACCGTCCTGCCGTTCTTCTGCACCAGATAGGTGGCCGTGTACACCGGGTTGCCATCCTTGCGCTCGGTGCCGTAGGGCGAGTCCCAGAACTGCCCGCTCAGCAGGGGGCGGTCGCCGTATTGCTCGCGGTTCAGGTAGCTCAGCAGGTTGAACACGTTCTCCGGGTTGTTCTCGTCGATCGGTGGGTTGGCCGTGCTGCGGATCACGATCATGGCGTAGGTGCTGTAGCCCACGAGGATCACGCTCACCCCCAGGATCACCGTGTTCCAGAGCGCCTTTCCGTTGCGCTGGGTCCAGCGCAGTCCCCAGGTCACCAGGCCGATCAGCAGCAGCACGTACACCAGGTTGCCGGTGTTGAAGGGCAGGCCGAAGCTGTTCACGAACAGCAACTCGAACTTGCTGGCCACCTTCACCAAGCCCGGGATGATCACCGCTTGGATGCTGCCCAGGATCAGGGCCGATACGATGAAGGTCATCACCACCCCGCGGGTGGTCACCGCGTACTTGCGGAAGTAGTACACGAAGGCGATCGCCGGGATGCACAGCAGGTTCAGCAGGTGCACCCCGATGCTCAGGCCCATCAGGTAGGCGATCAGGATCAGCCAGCGGGAGCTGTGCGCCTCGTTGGCCTCGCTCTCCCATTTCAGGATGGCCCAGAACACGATGGCCGTGAAGAAGCTCGACATGGCGTACACTTCGCCCTCCACCGCGCTGAACCAGAAGCTGTCGCTCCAGGTGTAGGCCAGGGCGCCCACCACGCCGCTGCCCAGCACCGCGATGAGCGCACCGGGGGTCAGGTCCCTGCCGTTGCGCACGGCCAGCTTGTGGGCCATGTGCGTGATGCTCCAGAACAGGAACAGGATGGTGAACGAGCTGGCCAGGGCGCTCAGCACGTTCACGGCCACAGGCACGTTCTCGGGCGAGACGAAGGCGCTGGCCACCCGGGCCATGATCATGAACAGCGGCGCACCGGGCGGGTGGCCCACCTCGAGCTTGTAGGCCGTGGCGATGAACTCACCACAATCCCAGAAACTGGCCGTGGGCTCGATGGTCACGATGTAGGTCCATGTGGCCACCAGGAAGACGAGCCAGCCTGTGATGATGTTGAGCTTCTTATAGTCCATGTGCAGGTACGGTGGGGAAAGCGGCGAAAATACCAAAGTCCCACGGGGGCGATTTTTTCGGGAACACGGGATCTTGTTAAATTTGCCCCCGCTTCGGGCGAAGGTGCCCGTGAGGCATTGACCGATGGTGTAACTGGCAACACGTCTGATTTTGGTTCAGAAGAGTCCAGGTTCGAGCCCTGGTCGGTCAACCAAAAAGAGAAAACCCCGCCGAGGCGGGGTTTTCTCTTGAACGCCCGGGCGTTCCTCACTCGACCACGAAACGGACCGTGGTGAAGCGATCGTCATGCTGTAGCCGCAGCAGGTACACACCGGGAACGAGCCCGTCGATCGGCAGGTCGATCCGCTGCGTACCGGCCTGTAGCGTGCCTTGATGGGCCACCGCCACCCGGCGACCGAGCACATCCTCGACGGTGAGCGTCACGCGTTCAGCGACGGGCAGTTCCACCAACGCCTGGGCCTGGCCATGGGCCGGGTTGGGCACCACCGCGAGGCCGGCACCACTCATCAGCAACTCCTCGAAGCCCACCGGTTGGCCGTTGATGTTGATGTCGTCCAGGTAGAGGTTGTTCCCGCCATCGCTCTCGAACTCGAACTTCACGCGGAAATTGCTCACGTGGAATGAATTGCTGATGTTGGTCACTTCCGCATAACCCCATTGTGCGTTGCTGGGGATGAAGCTGCTCGTGACCGGGTTGCCGGCGGTGTTCAGGTCGTTGGAGCCGCGCAGGGTCTTGCGCGGCGACCACGAGGCGCCGCAGTTGTTCGATACGTACACACGCAGTATGTCGTCGTTCGACGTGTTGCGGCGGGCGTAGGCGTAGCGGAAGCTGAGCACCACCTGGTCGGCGTTGCTCATGTCGTAGGTGGTGGAGATCAACGCATCCTTCTGGCCGTCCATCGCGGCGGTGTTCACGATACGTGTGCTCTTGCTACCACTGTAGGCGGCAGCGGTCGTCACTTGGAAGGTGTTGTCGTTGCCCGGATCGTCCACGATCCAGGCCGAACCATCGTAGTTGTTCAGGCTCTCGAAGCCCTCGCTGAACGGAACGTTGGCGCCAGGGTTGGGAAGCACCGTGATATAGGCCGCCTGGGTGGTGGAAACCGTGCCGCTGCCGTCGCTCGCCTCAAGGGTCACTGCGTAAGTGCCCGGCGTGGAGTAGGTCACCGTCACGTTCGGGTCCGCCGATGTGGCCGGAGTGCCGCCCTCGAAGGTCCAAGTGCGCGAGGTCACGTTGTGGTAGCTCTGGTCGGTGAAGCTCACGCTGCCGCCGGGGCAGATGATGCGCGTGTTGCTGGTGAACGCGGCTGCACAGAGGGGGGGAGTCTCGCTCACACCGGTGGCTGCCAGGTTCGATGGGGTCCAAAGTTGGCTCCGTTGTGCGGTGGCCGAGTTCAGCGCCGCGAGCATGCGGGTCTTCTGCCCTTCGGTGAACATCTTGGAGCAGAATGAATACTCCATGAAGTTCTCCACGTTGTCCAGCGTGCCATCGCAGGTGGAGCCGTACACGTTGCAGCTGGTCCATCCCTGCGTGTTGGGGGTGTCGGCCACCCCGTCGTCGGTGGAGCAGTTGCTCGCCAGGCCCGGGTTGTTCGACGAGCCCCAGGTGTGGGAAAGGTTGATCCAGTGACCCACCTCGTGGGTCAGGGTTCGCGAGCCACTGGGTGAGCTGGGGGGCAACGAGCCGATGTAGTTGTACCGCACAACGATGCCATCCTGCCCCGCGAGCCACTGGGCAGCACCCGGGGTCATCGTATATCCAGCCACGCCGGCACCACCAGCATTGGCACATACCCACACGTTCAGGTATTTGTTGCGCGGCCATTGGATCAGCGCCTTCATGCCACTCTCCCCTTCGTTGGTCAGGGTGGAGACCGTTCGGGTGATGCCTCGTGTGCAATTGCCTTGAGGGTCCTTGGTGGCCAGGCGGAACTCGATGCCCACATCGGCCACACGGTCCAAGAAATCGGGACGCACGTTGGCCCAGTCAGGGTTCAGCTTGTTGAAGTCCTCATTGAGGATGCGGATGGCATCCTCGATGTTGGCATCGGGGATGTTCTCCGGGCCGTTGTTGTGGATGATGTGGAACACCACGGGGATCACGTAGGTGCTTCCTCCACCACGGGAGGGGTCCTGTGCGAACTCTTCGGTGAACGCCTCGAGCTCAGCGTTCGAGGCGGCGATACGTGCCAGCAGGGACGCATCGTTGGCCACCCCGGGACCCGCTAGGCGCAGGTCGTTGTGGCGACATACAGGATGGGGGCCATGGTCCTGGGCCAGCGAGGGGGCGCCGCAGGCCAGTACCAAGGCCAGGGAGAACAGGTTTTTCATCTTCGGGGTTGCAGGTTGGGTATGGAACGAATCCCAATGTTACAGGATCTTCCCGTCAACTGTTCATCCGATCTCCTGCGATCCACCACGCTGGTATTGTGATCCCGGTCCCGGTGCACCCTTCATCGAGGGGGGCAGGCCCGGGTTCGATGGGCTACCGGGCCACGGTGAAGCGGGCGGTGATGAGCCCCAGCTCGGTCCGCAGGCGGACCACGTAGATGCCGTCGGGCAGGTCGGTCACGGGCAGGTCGATCGGGGCGTTCCCGCCACCTGCGTTGCCTTCTGCCAGCACCCGGCCGGCCATGTCAAGCACCTCGAACGTTGCCGGACCGGTCACAGCGGCACGGAAATGGAGCTGTGCACCGCCCGCGGTCGGGTTGGGTACCACCATCAAGCCGCCGTCGGCCTCGATCTCATCGATCCCGACGGGCTGCCCGTTGATGTTGATATCGTCGATGTACACGCTGTTGCCGCCATCGCTTTCGAATTCGAAGCGGAACCGGAAGTCGCTCACGTGGAAGGTCGTGCCGATGTTCGACACCACGGCCTGGCGCCAGTCGTCCGCCTCGGGAACGAAATTGCCGGTGACCACACCACCCGCGGTGTTCAGGTCGGTGCTGCCGCGCAGTTGCTTGCGCAGCGACCAGGATGTGCCGCAATTGTTCGACACGTAGAAGCGCAGGCGGTCGTCGTTGGCCGTGCTCCGCTGGGCATAGGCGTAGCGGAACGTCACCGTCACATCCTCGGCGTCGCTCAGGTCGTACGTGCGGGAGTACAGGTCGTCCTTGAGCCCGTCCATCGCCGCGGAATTCACGATGCGGATGCTATGGCTGCCGGTGTGCGCTGCGGCGTTGGTGATCGCGAAGGTGTTGTCGCCGTCGGGGTTGGACAGGGTCCAGTCTGGTGCTTCAAGCGCCGATATGGATTCGAACCCTTCGGTGATCGGTGCGGCCTCGCCTTGGTCGGGGAGCACGACGACGTATCCGGGTTGGTCCACCGTCAGTTCGTTGCTTCCGTCCGAGACCGTGAGACTTACCGGGTACATGCCCGGGGTGGCATAGGTGACGGTCACGCTTTCCGCATCGCTGGTGGCGGGCATGCCTCCGGGAAAGCTCCAGGTCCGGGATGTCACCCCATGGTAGCTGGCATCGGTGAAGGCGATCGTGCCCCCCGCGCAGATGGTGCGGGTACTGCTGAGGAAATTCGCGGCACACAGTTCCGGCTCCGTGCTCACGCCGGTGGCCAGCAGGTTGGCGTCGCTCCACAACTGGTTCCGTCCGGCCACGCTCGAGTTCAACGCGGCGATCATCCGGGCGGCCTGCCCGTTGGTGAACATGCGCCGACAGCCGGAATACTCCATGTAGTTCTCCACATTGTTCAATGGCTCGCCACAGCTTGCACCGCTCATCAGGCACGTGGTCCAGCCGATGGAATTGGGCGTGTCGGCCACATTGTCGTCCATGTCGCAGTTCTCCGGCAGGCCGGGATCGTTCGAGTTGCCCCACACATGGCGCAGGTTGGCCCAATGCCCGATCTCGTGCGTGAACGTGCGCGACCGCGACACCGATCCGGTACCGATGCTGCCCACATAGTCGTGCCGCAGCACGATGCCGTCGCGTTGGGGTGAATTGGCCGCAGTGGCCGGGTATACGGCATAGCCCGCAGCCCCATTGGCGTAGGCGCACACCCAAACATTCAGGTACTTGTTCGGCGGCCATTGGATCAGCTCCTTCATGGCCTGATCGCCCACATGCGTCAAGGGTGATACGGTGCGTGTGATACCCTTCGTGCAATTGCCCTGCGGGTCTTTGCGCGCCAGGCGGAACTCCAGGCCCACATCGGCCAAGATGTCCAGGAACTCGGGCCGCACGGTACTCCAGTCGGCGTTCTGCTTGTTGAAGTCGAGGTTCGCCACACGGATCGCGTCCTCCACCTGCTCGTCGCTGATGTTCTCCGCTCCGTTCTGGTGGATGATGTGGAACACCACGGGGATGATGTAGGGCCCTCCACCCCGGAATTCGCCCCAAGCCTGGGTGAATTGCTCCAAGGCGTCGTCATCGGCCGCGATCCGCGCCATCGTGGCGGCTTCGCCGGTGAGGTCGGCTCCCAGGATGCGGACGTCGTTGGTCAGGCAGGGGAAGGGTTCGCCCGGCCCCTGCGCGATCAAGTAAGCGGGCGCCCCCCATGTGATTGGCACGAGGCACAGGACAGATAGGATGCGCATGGCTGGAGGGGTCAATGTTCCACCACGAAACGGGCCGTGCGGGTACCTTGAATGGTGTGCAGGCGCACGAAGTACACGCCGCCGGGCAGCTGGTCCACCGGGAGGTGGATGCGTTGCACGCCAACGCCGGGCGTCATGCGGGGACCTTCGACCACGATGCGGCCCGTGATGTCCAATACCTCGGCCGTGATGGGCCCTCCGGCATGGGTGAAGCGCAGTTCGATCCGATCACGGGCGGGGTTCGGGAGCACGAGCAGATCGGAGGAGCCGATCACCAGGTCGTCGATCCCCACCGGCTGTCCGTTGATGTTGATGTCGTCGATGTACACGTTGTTCCCGCCATTGCTCTCGAACTCGAAGCGGATCCGGAACTGGCCGGTGTGGCTGCTGGGGGTGATGTTGCTCACCGTGGCCAGCCCCCATTGTTCCGGGCCGCTGGGTACGAAGCTGCCGCCGGTGGGCCCGGCAGTGGCCAGATCGATGCCTGCCCGCAATTGCTTGCGCAATGACCATGATGCCCCGCAGTTGTTGGACACATAGAAACGCAGGCGGTCGTCGTTGCCCGGGTTGCGCTGCGCGAACGCATACCGGAAGCTCACGGTGATGTCGGTGGCATCGGTCATGTCGAAGGTGTGGCTGGTGAGCATGTCCTTGCGGCCGCTGGAAGAAGCGGTGTTCGTGAGCATCACGCTGGTTGCGCCGGAATAAGCGGCCGAGTTCGTGAGCATGAAGCCATGGTCTTGGTCCGGGTTGCTCACCGTCCAGTCGTTGTCGCCCAGCGTGGACAGCCCCTCGAAGCCCTCGGTGAAGGGTACCGGATGGCCTGGTGCGGGCATCACATGCACGAGCGTTTCCTCGGTCACGCTCAGTTGGTTCACGCCATCGCTCACGGTCAGGGTCACCGGGTAAGTGCCGGGCGTCTCGTAGGTCACCGTGGGGTTGGGCAGGGTGCTGGTCGAAGGTGTGCCACCGGGGAAGCTCCAGGTCCGGGAGGTCACGCCGTGGTAGCTCTGGTCGGTGAAGGTGATCATGCCGCCGGTGCAGATCTCGGTCAGCGTGTGGCCGAAGCGCGCCAGGCACAATTCCGGCTCCTCCGAAACCCCGGTCTGCAGCAGGTTGGCCGGCTGCCACAGGTTCTCCCGCTGTGCCACGTTCGAGGTCAGCGCGGCGATCATCCGGGCGGCCTGCCCGTTGGTGAACATTTTCGAGCAGTACGAGTACTCCATGTAGTTCTGCACGTTGTCCAGGGGCGAGCCGCACGAGGCGCCCGACAGCAGGCAGGTGGTCCATCCGACGGTGTTGGGCGTATCGGCCACGCCGTCATCGGAGTTGCAGTTGCTGGCCACGCCGGGTTCGTTCGTGCTGCCCCAACAATGCGCCAGGTTCAGCCAATGGCCCACTTCGTGGCTCAACACGCGTGAGGTGCCCGGCGAACTCGTACCGATGCTGCCCACGTAGGTGTGCATCACCACGATGCCATCGGCCTCGGGCCAATTGTTGAGCCATTGCGGGTAGTAGGTGTAGCCCGCTGCACCATCGGCCGAGGCCGCCACCCACACGTTCATGTAGCGGTTCCGTGGCCACTGGATCAGCTGCGTCATCTCGAAGTCGCCGTCGTACGTACGGGTCGACATGGTGCGCGTGATCCCGTTGGTGCAGTTGCCCTGTGGGTCCTTGGTGGCCAGGCGGAACTCGATGCCCACATCGGCCACGATGTCGAGGAACTCGGGCCGCACGGTGGTCCAGTCGGGGTTCTGTTTGTTGTAGTCCTGGTTCAGGATCCTTACGGCGTCGATGATCTGCTCATCGCTGATGTTCTCGGGCCCGTTGTTGTGGATGATGTGGAACACCACCGGGATCACGTAGGGGCCTCCGCGTTGGCCTTCGGCCTCGAAGGCCAACGTGCGCGCCTCCAGTTCGAGGCGTGCGGCCTCGGCTGCCTCGGCCGCTCCGGGCGTGGCGACCAGGTGCCGGGCCAGCTCCTCGGGGTGGTTGGCCAGACAGGTGAACCCGTCACCGGCCGGTGATTGGGCGTGCAGCGTGAAAGCGGCGAAGAGGGCCGGCATCACCGGCAGGCGTGAAAGGGTCATGACAGGGGTCGACAAGAAAATGCAAGGTAGGGCCGAACGGTTCACTCGCACCCGTGTTTTCTCGGTCATCAGGGGAAGGCTGAGCCCCCCATCCCCGGGCCCATTGCCTCACCGCAACGCTTGGTCGAGGTCCTCGATCAGGTCCTCCACGTCCTCCACGCCAACGCTCAGGCGGATCAGCGTGTCGGCCAGGCCGTTCTTCAAGCGCTCTTCGCGGGGAATGCTCGCGTGCGTCATGCTTGCGGGATGCCCCAGCAGCGATTCAACACCTCCCAGTGACTCGGCCAGCGCGAACAGCTTTGTTCCGGAAAGGAAACGTTGGGCGTCCTCCATGCGGTCGCCTTTCAGGGTGAAGCTCACCATGCCGCCGAACCCGCGCATCTGGCGGGCCGCCACCGCATGGCCCGGGTGCGTGGCGAAACCGGGCCAATGCACGTGCTCCACCTTGGGGTGCCGCGCCAGCCACTCGGCCACGGCCTTCCCGTTGCTGCAATGCCGCTCCATCCGCAGGTGCAATGTCTTCAGTCCGCGTAGCACGAGGAAGCAATCCTGTGGGCCCGGTGTGGCGCCGCTGCTGTTCTGGATGAAGGCCAGCCGCTCGGCCAGTTCGTCGTTCTGCACCACCAGGGCGCCCATCACCACGTCGCTGTGGCCGCCCAGGTACTTGGTCACGCTGTGCATCACGATGTCAGCGCCCAGGTCCAAGGGGTTCTGCAGGTACGGGCTGGCGAAGGTATTGTCCACCGCGAGCAGGCATCCTTGCTTTTTCGCGATCGCCGCAAGCGCTTCGATGTCGGCGATGCGCAGCAGGGGATTGGTGGGTGTTTCGGCCCAGATCAAGCGGGTGTTGGCGTTCACCACGGCGGCCAGGTTGGCCGGGTCGCTCATGTCAACGAAGTGGAACTTCACTCCGAACCCGGCGAAGATCTTGGTGAACAGTCGGTAGGTGCCGCCGTACAGGTCGTTGCCGCTCACCACCTCATCACCCGGCTTCAGCAGCTTGATCACCGCATCGATCGCCGCCATGCCGCTGCTGAAGCACAGCCCATGCGTGCCGTTCTCCAGTTCGGCCAGTGCGCGTTGGAGCGCCGTGCGCGTGGGGTTGTGCGTGCGGCTGTATTCATAGCCCTTGTGGTCGCCCGGGGCGGCCTGCACATAGGTGCTCGTCTGGTAGATGGGCGTCATGATCGCCCCGGTGCCGGGGTCCGGTTCCACTCCGGCGTGGATGGCCTTGGTGCCGCGTCGCATGGTGCTAGGTCTGTTGTTGCGAGAACGGCGGCGAAGGTAGGGGCGAAGAGCCACGGGTTCCCGTACGGCGTGCCCGGATCGGCAAGGGCCCCCACGCATTGTTGGGCACGGCTTGCCCATTGGCGGCGGCATCTACCTTTGGCCGCTCTATTCCCGCATGCTGCGATCCATGACAGGCTTCGGCCGCGCCGATGGTGTGGTGAACGACCGCAAGGTGACCGTGGAGGTACGCTCGCTCAACAGCAAGCAACTGGACCTGTTGCTGCGGCTGCCAGCACCCTACAAGGAACACGAGGCCACGGTGCGCCAATGGATCGGTGAGGAGGTGGTGCGCGGCAAGGCCGAGGTGGTCGTCACCGCCGAACCCCTGCTGGCTGCGCACCGCGGCACCTTCGACCGGGAGCGGGTGCGGAGCTATTACAACGAACTGAAGGAACTGGCCCGCGAGGTGGCCCCCGAGGCCACCACCGACCTGTTCGCCCAGGTGTTGCGTCTGCCCGAAGTGATGCGTGGTCAGGAGGAGAGCGCCAGCGAGGAGGAATGGGCCGGTGCGTCGGCCCTGTTGCGCCAGGCGCTGGCCGCGTTCACGGCCTTCCGGCAGAACGAGGGCGCACGCTTGATGGAGGCCCTGACGCGGCACGTGGAGCGCATCTCCGAGCTCCTCGACGAAGCCGAGCAGATGGACCAGGGCCGTGCCGATCGCACCCGCGAACGCTTGCGGGCCAAGCTGGCTGAACTGGAGGCACGTGTGGACGAGGACCGGTTCGAACAGGAGCTGGTCTTCTATCTGGAGAAGCTCGACATCACCGAGGAGAAGGTGCGGCTGCGCGCCCATTGCGCCTATTTCCACGAGACCATGCAGGGCGCCGGCGAGCACGGCCGCAAGCTCGGCTTCATCGCCCAGGAGATGGGGCGTGAGATCAACACCCTCGGCAGCAAGGCCAACGATGCCGCCATCCAACGCGTGGTGGTGGCCATGAAGGAGGAGCTCGAGAAGGTGAAGGAACAGGTGCTCAACGTGCTGTGATGGAGCAGGGCAGGTGCGTGATCATTTCGGCCCCGTCGGGGGCGGGCAAGACCACCATCGTGCACCGGCTGCTGCAGCAGGGGCTGGGCCTGGCCTTCTCAGTGAGCGCCACCAGTCGCGAGCGACGTGCGCACGAGGTGGACGGCAGGGACTACTTCTTCATCACCACCGACGATTTCCGTGCCCGCATCGCCGAAGGCGCCTTCATCGAGTGGGAGGAGGTGTACCCCGGTCGGTTCTACGGCACCCTGCGCAGCGAGATCCAGCGCATCTGGTCCGAGGGCCGGAGCCCGATCTTCGATGTGGACGTGGTGGGCGGTCTCAATCTGAAGACGGTTTTCGGTGACATGGCCCTCGCCCTGTTCATCGCCCCGCCATCGCTGCAGGTGCTGGAGCAGCGCCTGCGTGCGCGCGGCACCGAAACGGAGCAGACCCTGGCCGTACGTATGGGCAAGGCGGAGCAGGAGATGTCCTTCGCTTCGCGCTTCGACGCCGTGATCGTGAACGATGATCTGGAGCGTGCCTGTGCCGAAGCCTTGGACCACGTTCAACGTTTCCTGGCCTGATGCGTATCGGTTGTTTCTTCGGCACTTTCGATCCGCCGCACAATGGCCACCTGGCCATCGCCACGCACATGCTGCGCACCGCCGGATTGGACCAGGTATGGCTGGTGGTCACCCCGCTCAACCCCTTCAAGCAGGGGCAGCGCCTGAGCCCCGATGCCCACCGCCTGGCCATGGTGCGCCTGGCCGTTCAGGGGCGCCAAGGGCTGGTGGCCAGCGGCTTGGAACTCAGCCTGCCCAAGCCCAGTTACACCGCCGACAGTCTGCGGTTCATGCGGAAGCGCTGGCCCGGTCATCGCTTCAGTCTGATCATCGGCAGCGACAACCTGGCGGCCCTGCATAGGTGGAAGGACCCTGACGACATCCTGGAGCACCATCCTGTGCTGGTGTACCCACGGGAAGGCGTGAAGGAGCACCTGGCCGCCACCATCTACCATGGGCATCCGGGCATCCGACTGGTGGCCGATGCGCCCATGCTGCCGATCTCGTCCACGCATATCCGCGAACAGGTACGTGCGTGGCAGCCGGTGGACCATCTGCTGCCACCGGCCGTGGTCAGCTACATCCGCGAGCACCGTCTCTACGAACCCTGAAGTGGGATGGGCTCCTGTTCCACGCTCCGCGTCACGGCGGCTTGGAGCAAATGGTGGCGCAGCACGTCGAGCGCGCGGCCGAAGCCCGACTCGTTCACCACGTACAGATCGCATAGGTGCCGGTAGGGCAGCAGGTAGTCCCGGTAGGCGGGCAGCACATGGTTGTGCCACTGGTACAGGATGTCGTCGGGGCCGTAGCCACGCTCCGCCACATCGCGGCGCAGGCGGCGCTCCAACTGGGTATCCTCGTGCGCCTCCACGAACACGCGCAGGTCCAGCATCTCGCGGATGGGCTCGTGATGGAGCACGAACAGGCCTTCCACCAGCACCACCGGCGCGGCGCGCATTTCGATCAAGCGGGGTTCGTGGCTTTCGGTGTTGAAGGTGTATTCCTTGCGGAACACCGTACCGCCCGCTGCGAGTTCACGCAGGTCGTTGGCAAGGCCATCGAGGTCGATGCCACTGGGCAGGTCGAAGTTCACCCGGCCATTGGCGTCAACACGCTGTTCGGCGATGGGGAGGTAGTAATCGTCCTGCGAGATCACGCATACCTGTCCCTCCGGCAGCCGTTCGCGCAGGGCGCGTACCAGGCTGGTCTTGCCCGATCCGCTACCACCGGCGATCCCGACGAAATAGGCCCCCCCAGGCATGCGGTCAAAAATAGGAGGATGCGGCGAACCGGAAGGGGGAGGATCGGGAAGTAGTCCGACCCCTTCGGTGCGTTCCGGCACGATGCTTGGCAGGGTGCTCCCGTCACCTCAACAACTTGGAGCCATGACCACCCCGAGCCGTTACGAGCAACTGAAACGTCAAGCCCGCCACCTGCTGCTCAAGGGCGATCTGGAACGCTATCTGCGCGTGCTGCGCATGATCGGACAGGCCCCCGCCCGGGCGTGAGCGACGCGCTGCAGCCCGCGCCGATGGTGGCAGGAAGAAAATTTCCGAGCCCCGGATGGATCCTTTGGGCCCCCACCTGCGTAGAAGGGCCCATGACGAAGAAGGATAAGATAGCCTTCATCAAAAGCAGCAAGCGCAAAACACACGTGTACAACGACCTGAACAAGTACACCGACCAGCAGCTGAACGATGTGATCCGTGAGATCGTGCAGGGACTGATCCGCGAAAGCGAGATCATCGCCAATGCATACATCAGCGGATATCGGTAAGCCCGCTGGAAGCGCTCTGCCGAAGGCTGGAAGCCACAGGTAACGAGGCCCCCACGAAAGTGCGGGGCTTCGTTACTTCCGGCCTCACCAGCCGATGCCCCAGGCGTAGCCCAGTGTGTAGGTGAGGCCCCGTAGCGGCAAACCCACGCCATCCAGCTTCGCATGGCCCATGTCCATTTCGTGCTTGCCAAGCTGGTACCCGAGCTGGAAGTAGAGGTCCTGGTACCAGCCATCGAGCGCGGAACTCAGGCCCAGCCGGACCCCGATCGGGAACACGAAGGCCTCGGCCTTGGCCCGGTGGGGGTACGGGTCGGCCCCGTAGTGGTCGTTGAAATAGTCTTCCAAGGTGAGGTGCTGGGTCGCCTTGCGCAAGCCAAGGAACGATCCCACGTAGAAGCCCTCACCGTTGCCGTTCAAGTGGTACACCGACCGATAAGTGATGCCCCAGGACCGCATGACCGACTCGAAATAGGCCCGTTCGTTCCCCTGTCCTTCGATGACTAAGCTGGTCTCCTCGTCGGGTAGGCTGAACAGGACGAACGTGGCATCCACACCGAAGGTGACGCCCGGTTTCGTCTGGTGTTGGTAGCCGATACCGCCCATGCATGGCTTGAAGGCCGAGTAGCCCTTGAACACGGAGTTGAACTCCGGCAGCACGGCATGGATCCCGTTGGCCTGTGCCAGAAGGGAAGCGGGCAGAGCCACGCTTGCTGCCATGCACAGGCGACGGAGGAAAGTCGATGCGCTCATTGGGCGAAGCTGACATTGAGCATTTCCAGGGCCACGCTGATGGGCACCCCGAAGCCAAGGCCCTCCAAGCCCTTGCCCGAGATCTTCATCGTGGCCACGCCCACCACCTTGCCGGTCTCATCAATGAAGGGGCCGCCGCTGTTGCCCGGGTTGATGCTCACATCGGTCTGCAGGAAGGCCCGGCCGTCCAGGTTGCGGCGCCCGCTGAGGATGCCGCGCGAAACGCTCTGGCCAAGCTGCGTGTCCAGCGGGGTGCCGATGGCGAAGATCTCCTCGCCCAGCAACAGGCCGGCATCATCGCCGATGCTTAGGGCGGGCAGGTGGGATGCCGACACCTTCAGCAGGGCCAGGTCCAGGTCACTGTTGGTCTTCACCACCTGGGCGTCGAGCGTGAAGCCCTGCTCGAACTTGGCCTTCACCGTGGTGGCATTACCCACCACGTGCTCGTTGGTGATGATGTAGCCGTCGTTCGTCACCGTGAAGCCGCTGCCATGGCCGTCGTCGGTCTGGATGGTCACCACGGCCTTCACCAACGCCGAGAGCATTTCCTTGCGGCCGTTGAAGACGATGGGGACCGGGGGCGACAATACCATGGATGCGCCCTTGGAGAGCTTCAGGCCCGCATCGAAGGCCGCGGACACCCGGGTATCCAGATCGGGCGATCCGGCCAGTTGTCGTGCGGCCGCACGCAAGGCGTCGCTGAACACATCCGCGATATGGGCGTTCAGCGCATGGTAGGTGACGTCCAGCGGGAGGCTGAAAAGCACACTGTCCTTCTTCAAGGCACTGACGAACCGCCACTCGCCCGTGATCCGCAGCGGGCCGGAGCACCGGTTCTTCTTCCCGGTAAAGCTGGCTTGCACCGCATCGATGCGGGGGCGCAGGTGCAGTTTGGCCCGCTGGATCGCTTCATCGCCCTTGGTGGTGCCCATCTTCACCGAGCGGGCCTGCAACCAGGTGTCCTTCAAACCGGCCACCACCGCCGAATTGAGCATGTCGCCGTACTCCAGGTCGCGCATGGGGTTGCCCGTGCCCCGCTTGAGCTTGGTGGAACCGTAGGTGCCCAGTGGCGCATTGCTCGGCAGGCTCACCTCCACGCCGGTCACAGGCAGATCATAACGGCGCTGGTCGGCCGAGAATTCCTTGTACAGGTGCACCGTATGCCCGCCGGTCGGCGTCTTGTAGAGCGCAGGCGACCGATGGTCCACGATGTAGGGGATACCGAGCAACATGGCGTCGACGAAAAGCAGGCCGTTGTTCTGCTGGGCTTTCATGATGAAGCGCTCGCTCTGATAGCCACTGAGCCTGAACTCGAACTCCACCGACATTCCATCGGCCGCGTCGTAGTGGTACGTGTACGGTGTGGTGCCCTTCTCGTTGCCGTTGATGTAGACCGTGGCGCCCGAAGGTTCGCTCGATAGTACGAAGCCGGTGTTCTTGGTCCCGAGCGTGCTGGCACAGCCGCCCAGGAGCAGCGTGCAGGCAAGAAGAAAAAGAGCAATGGGTCGCATCATCGGGGCGGCTATGGCGACAAGGTGCGAATTCCCCGTG
>Ga0207868_1000588_pt1 | contig 35747 bp, 25 predicted proteins | sample Passage237B_FD_187370 | JGI IMG/M metagenome (GOLD analysis project Ga0207868, IMG submission 187370) | Cellulose adapted compost microbial communities from Newby Island Compost Facility, Milpitas, CA, USA - Passage2 37B (SPAdes) (version 3) ... | reverse complement strand
AGCAAATGTCTCCTCCCACATCCGGGCTTCCTTAAACAAAGTTAACGTCTATCGGCATTCGATGCTAATACAATACGACTGTTTTCTTCTAAACCGTCCATAAATTCATTAAACATAATCCCTATCTTTGGGCATCATGACAAAATGGTTACTTCACAATAGGTCGCGCCGGATGTTAACACTTTGCCTGTTACTCGGATACGCGGCCACCGTAACAAGTCAAACATTGGTAGAACGATTGGGCTATCCCAAAAACGCCATACTCCTCATCGTCAATAACGATGATGCGGGGATGTGCCATGCAGCCAATACAGGGACCATCAAAGGCCTCCAGGAAGGGCTGATTTCTTCTTCCACCATCATGTTTACCTGCCCTTGGGCAACGGAAATTGTGGATTTCGCGAAAACCCATCCGGATAAAGATTTCGGAGTGCACCTTACCCTAACATCGGAATGGAAGCACTACAAATGGGGGCCGGTTGCGCCGATCGACCGTGTCCGCTCACTGGTTGATAGCAATGGGTATTTCTGGAAAGGAGTGCAAGAAGTTTACCAACATGGCAATGCCGAACAAGCGTATGAAGAGGGTAAAGCACAGATTGAAAAAGCATTGTCGTATGGATTGCCCATCACACATATTGATTCGCATATGGGAACTTTTCAATTGGATCCCGCCTACTTTGAACAATATGCACGTTTGGCCAAAACATTCAATCTTCCCCTACGTATGGCCTCCCAATCTACGTTGGAAAAATATGGCCAGGGCGGCATGCGCGAAAAATGCATCCAACTGGGATTGGTGTTTCCCGATTATCTGATCTACGAAGAGCTGCAGAACTATGGAGAAGTCGAAGATTTTTGGGTAAACATCATCGATAACCTGAAACCGGGTGTGACTGAATTGTATCTGCATGCTTCCGAGCTGACCCCGGAGCTGGAAGCCATTACCGGAACGGCCCGTAAACGTGCCGATGAATTAAAAGCTTTTACCGAGAGCAGCAAGATCAGAGAAGCCTTAGCTAGAAAAAATGTACAGCTCATCAGTTACCGGCCATTGCTAGAATTACAACGGGCGTCAAACCCCTGAACATTTAATCCATCCCCCCTATATCCATCACTGTGCAGTATATCCCCCATCAATCACTACAGCTTGTCCTGTGATTCCTTTGGCCCGATCACTGGCTAAAAAGATAACATAATCCGCAATTTCACAAACGTCAAGCAATCGCCTTTGCGGTACCAACGGATAAATCACTTCTTCTAAAACATGTTCAACCTCAATATTACGTTGCTTGGCTATATCTCCCAATTGATTCCTGACCAGGTCAGTATCCACATAACCTGGACAGATGGCATTTACCGTGATTCCGTGTAATGCCCCTTCCAACGCGGCAACTTTTGTCAACCCTATGACACCATGTTTGGCACTGTTATAAGCCGCTTTGCCTACAAATCCCACCAAGCCATTAATGGAAGCCATGTTGATAATCCGGCCAAATCGCTGTGCTTTCATAATCGGAAAAGCATGTTTTATGGAATAAAATGGTGCGGTAAGCATGATTTTTATTAACTGCTCAAACCGTTCGGAGGGAAAATCCTCGATCATTGAAACATATTGCACCCCAGCATTATTGATGAGCACATCCAATCGACCATATGCAGCAACAACGTGCTGAATAGCTGACTTCAATTGGTTTTCGTCCGTCACATCGCAACCGATTCCTATGGCTAAATGACCCTGCTCGACTAGCAGATTTGCCTGCAATGTCACAGCAGCCCCATTCAGGTCCGTAAGACATACAGTATAGCCATTCTCAGCCATTGCTTTTGCAATTTCAAGGCCGATGCCTCCTGCGCTTCCTGTAATGAGTACTACCCTGTTATTCATATCCTTCACAATTAGGCATTCAATCCGCCATCCATTAGGATATTCTCTCCGTTTATATACGCCCCCGCATCAGATGATAACAAAACAACCAGTCCTTTGATATCATCCCGGTTTGCCATCCGGCCCAATGGAACCTTTTTGCAATAGTTTTTCAGAAACTGCTCCGGCTGGTCATTAAACAATCCTCCGGGGCTGATGCAATTGAAACGTACATTTTTGCCTGCATGCATTTTGGCCATGTACCGGGTCAGGTTAATCAAACCCGCATTATGGAAGAAATAATCCGGAGGTAGGTCACCCATGTCAGTACCCTCATAATTGGACAAATCGGGTCCCTTCATCCCCATCATGGAGGCGATGTTAATCACGCTGCCTCCGCCCGAGCGAACAATTAAATCCGTCATTTCCCTGAGCAGGTGAAACATCCCCGTAGCGTTGTCCCGCATGGATAACTCAAATTGTTCCAAAGGCGCGCCATACCCTTTCATCGGGCGTGATACGGCATTGTTCACAAAACCATCCAGCCTACCAAACCTTTCCGTAATCTGCTGCTTTAATGTATTTACAGAATCGGGAATTGCCTGATCCACCACCAAAGCGTGCACGTCATAGCCAACCTGACGGAAGGATTCAGCTGTACCCTCCGCACTCTTTGGATCACGGGAGGTGGTGATCACGGTAGCATCGGCTTCAGCGAGCCCTTCTACAATGCACTTGCCGTATTTACCCGAGCCTCCGGTAACCACAATCACTTTATTTTTTAAACTCAATAGTTCCTTTACATTCATGGCAATTTCTTAGAATAGTAAAATACGTTTTCCGTTTTCCAAACGACTTTCATTCGCCGCTAGGATCACGTTTATGAGGTGATAGGTATCGTCGAAACGCAAACGCGGTTTTCCTTCCTGTACGGATCGGACAAATTCGATCATGTTATCGCGGAACATCGAATAGGAATTCCGGATATCAACCAGCTTCCAATGGTTGGTTCCAAAAAAAGATACTTGAAAGGTACCAGAAATGGAATTAAACAGATGAAGCATGATATCCGGACCATCAGCCGTCTGCACATGGACAATTTCCCGATCTAATTCGCCGATATGCTGCACACTCAACGGCTTCAAATCTTGCATCACTGCAAATATGGCCTCCAGCAGATGAATACCGTATTTCTTCCAGTCTTTTTTTCCCACCGCCGTAATTAATTCGATGCTTCCCAGGCTGGACAACTCCTGTTTGGCAACACGGCATTCGTTGGCATAGCGCATGGAAGAACACGACATAATGAATCGTCCATTCCGAACCTGGTCTGCAAACCATTCCAGATCTTCGCGCGAATAAGCCAGGGGCTTATCAATAAAAACAGGAATTTTTGCTTCAATAAACGGCTTAGCCATTGCCACATGATTTTCGGGATCATCCCGTCCCAAAATCACCGCATCTACCTGGCCCACCATCTCATCCAATTGCGCTACTACGGATGCAATGCCCGACGAATGTGCAATGCTTTCCGCCAGGGTACGTTCCTGGCACCACACATGGGTCACGGTTGCATCCGGAATACCCAATGTATCCCGGTTAGCTTCCAAATAAGCGGTTACAGCCGGGTACCCCAACCGACTGATTTCGTTCCCGTCAAAGCGTCCATTGATGATGGAAGACCAGGAGTAGGGATGCGCATTCCCTTCGCTCATGCCAATTATACCGATACGAATCATAACCATCCGTTTTTATCCCATTCTGCTAAATTCAAAAACGCTGGATCCGGATAGGCTAACGCCTGAGCCTCCTTTAACAAGTCATCGTCCATGTATACGCCTTTCACGGCGTTCAGCGCATCTTCCAGATAGGCCTGTTTATCGATTCCTACCAACACGGCGGATACCTCCGGATGAGCCAATGCAAATTTTGTTGCCAACTGAGGCAAATGAGTAAACCCTGCACGCAACAACCTCCGATATTTCGCTAGGTGTGTTTCGACATCCTTGAGAGCCGGATGCAAGGTGGGCATCCGGTCGCTCAGCATGCCCCTCATCAGCACGGACCGGACGATGATACCGATTCCGTTTTGAGCTGCATCGTGGAAATAGTGCCCCTGACTTTGATCCATCAGGTTGAAGGGCAATTGGATGGCGTCCCACACGTGGGCTTGAATCGCCTGCCTTGTTTCCTCGGTTTTATAAACGGATACTCCGATGGCCCTCGCTGTGCCCTCTTCTCGCAATTTCGTGAATAGGTTGAGAACGTCTTCATTGGCCAACAAGTCTATATCTGCATAATGAACCATATACAGGTCAATATAGTCCGTGCGCAGTGCTTGCAGGCTTTCCTTCAGGGAAGCCTGCACCCGCTTATTAAGCCCTGCATACGAAGGAATTTCTCCATTGGAATCTCTGAGATGCCGACACTTTGTTGCCAGAATCGCTTCCTGCCGCCTATCGGAAAAAGCCTTACCCATGATGCGCTCACTTTCGCCATAAAGCCTTGCCGTATCAAAAAAATTGATCCCACTGTCCAGTGCATTGTGCAGCAGTTTAATGGCGTCCGCTTCAGTCAGCATATCTGCTTCACTTTTTACGCCAATCCCATAGGGAATGCCGATTTCGACCCCCCCAAAGGCAATTTCGGAAATCTGTATACCGGTATTTCCCAACGCTCTTTTCTTCATTTCCGTTTATTTATTGTTCCAAATACGATTTGCCCTGTGTTCCTTTTTGGCCAAACGTGCCAACGATATTTCGGCAGTAATCCTTTAATCCGACTACATCGGCCCCCACACTTACAAAATGATAACCCATATCCGTCAAATCCTGCAGGTTTGCTGATGAACCGACGGTAGCTGCATATTTCCCATACCGATTGGCTACTTCGGCCACACGCCTCCGTGTCTCCAATAGCAGCGGATGATCCCATTGTCCCGGAGCGCCGATGCCTTGGCTGAAATCACCGGGACCGAAGAACAACATATCAAATCCATCTAATTGAGCAATTTCCTCCAATTCATCCAACGGCTCAGGATCTTCAATCTGCAATACAATGAAGCGCTCACGATTGGCTGACACTAAATAATCGTTGAAATCCAGTGCGGTATACGCTCCATCCGCATTGCCTCCATCTATCGGCCGCCGACCAACGGGATGAAAGCGGGTCATATGTACCACCTTTTTAGCATCTTCCAAGCCCATTATATGGGGCACCAGTATACCTGTTGCGTCCATTTCCAATGGCTTGACGTAGTCACTGTACGAACCACGCGGCACACGCACCATCAGATCGGCATTATGTGCTTTGGTTGCCCATACATGGGAAGCGATGACCGACCAATCCTGACCAATGTGCTCTAAATCTACCCACACACAATCGAAACCGGCAATCGCGGCGATCTCGGAAACCTGAGCATCTTTCAGGTTAACTTTAAAACAGCTGGCGATGCCCCCCGATCGTAATTTATTTAATACCCTGCTTTTTCTCATTTTATTAAATTATTTATGCGCTCGTTATACTCGGTTTGTTCTTTATCGGTGATGAGGCTTACATTATTCATCGATTGGCTTGGCTTTAGGTTTTAGCCGGAATAATAACAGTGCGCAGACTACCATGCTTAACGCGGCTAACTGAAATATCAGCGTAAGATTTACTTGTTCATCCCGCAAAGCTCCGGCAATATAAATCCCGATCCCACCAATAACGCAACTACACAGATTCAAAAAGCCGTAACCCGTTGCAAGATAGCGTTTATCTGCAATCATACCCAAGATGGGCATCATGTTGGCGTCAATAAATGGCCGTGTTAATGCATACACCAAGAAACCGACAACTGTTGCCCATAGCAGCATCGTGTAGCTGGCTACAAAAACAGCAGGTACTGCAATGAGGAACCCGATGGCAGGCAACCACATCCGTGCCCTGGAATTCGTCTTAGACCACCAGTCGGCCAGCGCCCCACCGCCAATGACGCCGACCAGCATAGCCGGGAAAAAATAGGCCGTGGAATAAATACCTGCCTCCGTTTGGGAAAGGTTAAATCTTTCCTTGTAGAAAGTGGGCAACCAGCCGCTTACCATCCAACTGATCGCTCCGGCTATTCCCCAGATGATCAAAACCATGATGAAAGAAGTATCACCGAATAATCGCTTCAGTGCCTCCCTAAGATCTGTTTGAGCTTCTTGCTGATGGGTATCCAAATCCCCTGCCTTGATTTCAGCTTTCCGGTCGTGCAGGAAAAACACTAAGACAAAGGCATACCCAATGCCAACAATACCGAAAATACTGAAAGCGTGATTCCAACTATGCGCTTCCGCCAACCATCCGCCGATAAAACCGAGGCTTTGACCAACCATGACTCCAGCCACATGGATACCGGTAGCTGTAGACCTTGTACTGCCGGTATGCCAATCCATAATCAATGCCATCGCAGCGGGAATATAGCATGCCTCACTGATTCCCATTAACGCCCTCGCCGCCAATAATTGTTCAAAGGAAGTTGCCATCGAGGTCAACCACGTAACCAACGACCAAAAGAATAAACTACCGATAATGACCTTACTTCGATTAAAACGATCGGCGAGATAGCCCGCAAACGGACTGGCAAACCCATATACCCAAAGGAAGACCGACGTTAACAAACCGAATTCAGCATCCGTCATGGGGATGGCTTCAACGATGCTTGACCGCATGGTGGTAATCGTCATACGGTCGAGATAATTAAGCGCCCCAACTATGCACAGAAGTGCTACTAAAAACCAGGGGTAAAATTTTCGATTAGTCATTAATCAACCTTCCCTTTATTTTTACAATCGCATAAGCTGCCATCGCATGGACATCGGCATCATATTCTTGTAAATTTCTATCCGATATTTCGGTATATATCCTTATCAATTGATTCAATTCGTTAGCGCCTCCTTTTTCAGCAAAAGCACTAAAAACCTGCAATAAATGTATTTTCTCATCTAAAAACACTGTTAACCTGTTCTTTATAGGCTGTAGCTCTCCGACTGCTGAATCCGGCACCGTCAACCAAGCAGTAGCTAACAAATTGGCATAAACCGATTCATCTCCCTGAAATCCCATTGCAACCGTTTTGATTTTATCCCAGTCCGCGATCTCAAAAGGCTTTAGATAACGAAATACATATGAAATAACCGGAATAAGCTCGTCACGTTCCTCCCGTATAGATGTGGCCAACAAGGAAATGCAAGTTGCTCTGACCGAGTCCATCCCTACTTCCTGATTATAAGCAGCGTTCCAAAGCCGATAGATTGCAAATGGGTCAATAACCGAATCCTTAATTTGTCTTACCCAATCGGGTGAAATTCCCGGCGCGGCATGTTTCAACTTGGCCAACGTTTCAATGGCATGAGGGCGATCGGGGCTGGTGGGGTTAGAGTAGACTTCAACAATTTTATTTTCCCATTTCCAACGTTCTTGCTTGGTTTGGGCCACCTGCGCCAGTACCCGCCAAATGCCAATTCTATATTTCGGCGTATTTCTAAATTGACGTTCTTCCTCCAAAAACACATTTTTTACCTCATCCGTATATTCGTTTTCCCAAATGAGGAATTCGGCTACATGTACTTTAATCCATTCTTTTTCTGTGTGTAACAGGGAACGCAAATCAGACAATGGTTCGTCGTTTCTCATATCTGGAATTATTTTCGGATCAGCAAGTACTACAGTTGAAAGCAGTATAAACCCACTCACTATCAATATTGATAAAAACTTAACCTTTTTACATTCGATTACCAACATGTCCACCCCCCATCTACAACAAGTGTCTGCCCCGTCATATAGGAGGAAGCATCGGCTAATAAGAAAGCTACGACCCCGGCTATTTCATCTGGTCTACCAACGCGTTGCATCGGCACCTTGTCCTTTAATCGTTCAACGAAATCCGGATGCTGACTTTGCACCATTGGGTTCGGGAAAGGTCCGGGAGCGACGCAATTGCACCGTACATGTTGACTCGCCCAATGGACTGCCATATATTTGGCCATCTGACTGATTGCCGCTTTCCCAATACCGTATTCTATCGGATTTTTATTCATCGGCTGACGATACACCGAAGGGTAAGGCGCTACGATACCATACATGCTGGAAAAAAGTACAATACTGCCGCCACCATTTGCAGCCATTTTTTGACCAATAAGCCTGCTGATGAAAAAAGGGGCTGTGATTCCACTGTGGTTGACTTCATCAAATTCAGCGTAAGTCAATTCCTCAAATCGCCGGTTACTGGATGCATAGGTTAGATTAACAAACCCATGGGGGCACTTTTGATGCATTAACTCATTTTCAATAAAAGAAGATACTGCATCCAACTTGTTAGCATCTAAACTGACCCCGGTAATCTTTGTCGATAATGTGGTTTCTTGGATCAGTTTTTCAGCTTTACCTCCCATGTCTATACATACCACATTGCTTCCCATTTTTGCTAATAACAGCGTAACAGCAGTACCTAAATATCCTGCCCCACCTAATACCCAGATGGTTCTATTTTCTAAGTCAAACAATGAATTTGCGGCAATCATATCAATTTGTTGATGTTAACTTTTGACCGGAAGGCAAACATCCATTTTCTTTGAGAATGTCGAGCCACAAACGATAACCTGCCGCTGTCAAGTGCACACCATCCCAGGTGTAAACAGATTTTAGCCTTCCATCGGAACCGACGAAGTGCTTATATAGATCGATTACTTGTATCGATTCATTCGTACCTAGCATTTTCAATTCGGCATTGATATCCAGTATGTGTTTTGCCTTACCATAGTGACTTTTCAATTTTTCAAACGACTCATTTGTTGGAAGCATCGTATGAAAATAGATTTTTGTTTTTGGTGAAATTTCCTTAATTATTCTAATCATACGTCGATAATTAGTTAAGATAATACTATCTGGAATATTACGTGCAAGATCATTAATTCCGATCATAATAAAAATACGGTCGGGATGACCTTCCGCAATGTATGGCAGTCTTTCCAACACACCATAGGTTATATCCCCCGGTATCCCCCGATTCCTGACATATCGATTATTCAACATTTCTGTCCAATTCCCCCAAAACGTAATACTGTTCCCCAAGAAAATAATGTCATTTTCGGATCGTGAATATTGTCGGGATTGCTCCACAAGAAACGGATAAATATCCGGCCTATATAGGCTATCCCATGTCGATTGGGCAGCAGCGTTGGCCACATAAAGCAGAAACACAACAAATGATATAGATTTCAGCATATTATATTGCATCGCTACTGTATATCAAAAAAATCGGGTAATATCTTTCTTGCAGCAGCACGCACTGCAACGACTTGTTTATCATCAGCGCTCTTATATGGCCAGCGTAATCGGGTATTTGCCGGTATTTTACCTCCCACAGCAGCTAACAATTTATCCAAAGCGGGGTCGGAGTACCCTCTTGAGGCTAACGGGATGATTTCCTCATCAAAGAATTTCCTTACCATATTTTCAATCAGCATGCCTCTTTCCACATCAGATAGCATTATGTCATACCATTTTCGGGCAGCGTCTGGATTAATGCAAGCTACATTGGAATAAGAACCAGATCCAATCTTCTCCTTTATTCCGGTTGCTAGATGATGTCCAGGAATGAACACGGACATCCTTTGATTCAGTTTTCTCATATCCGCATATCGGTCCGGAGTAATCATTGCGGTCTTAATGCCTATAAGACCAGGAATATGATCGGAAAGGTATTCCAAATCCTTCACACTTAACTTTGTCTTCGCATGCCCGGGTAAATAAAGTACAATGGGTATTGGATTCGCCTCCTCAGCTATTTTGATCATAAAAAGAATTTGTTCTTCAATTGTCATCGGTAGCCAATCGGGAAAAATTACCTGAAATGCCTGTGGATTCAGCGCCTTGGCACGTCTGATTCGTTCCAAGGAAATAATGGGGCTCATATGACTAGCACCGATCTGAAATGCACGCTCCGTTCTTTTACACCGTTCTGCCAGCATTTCATTGATTTTATCAAACTCCACTTCCGTCTGATTATAAAATTCTCCAGCCGTGCCATTGGAATAGATACCATGTAGTGATGTTCTCACCAAAAAATCGATCCCTTCATTCAGAAGCGGGTAATCAATGGTATCATCGGTGTTAAAAGGAATCTGCAACGTTCCCCAAACTCCTTTCAGCGTATTGGGTTGTAATGGATTTGCGAACATATGGATTACGATAAATATGCTTTTATTATTTTTCAGCTTTTTCCAATATCCACTTGACTGTTCCCATGTGATAACGATGGTGGGCGGTGGTTCCGGCGGCATAATATGCCGTCACGATTTCTCCGGAAGCAAGCTGCACGCTGGATGGATATCCTGAATCTCCGCTTGATAGGTCATCTATCAACGTTATTTCTTGACTCCACGTGATTCCATTATCGTCACTTACTTTGGCTTTAATACCGAATCTGCCAGCATTACGGTTACCGTAGGTCAGCAATAACTGCCCCCCTTTCAACAACATAATATGCGCTGGGATCTGCCGCAATTCCGTTATTGCCCTAATTTTTTGCCATGTATAACCGTCGTCTTCGGAACGGAACAAGTTGACATGTGCTTCGGTTGAGCTCCTTGCAGCAGCTAGCCAAACGTTATCTTTTACCCGAAAAAGGGCTGTTTCGTTATGTTGTTCAATGATATCAACCATCTTTTTCCAAGTATATCCATCGTCGTCACTTCGAAATAAAGTCACCTTATCTTCCCTCCGGTCCCTTGTAATTGAATAGCACGTTGTCCGCAATGATCCATCATCCGCAATGAAAATATCACCAAATGGAATATATTCCGTCCTTCCTTTCTCTGCCGGGGGAAATGAGTGTTTATCAACCGTCCAAGTTTTCCCTCCGTCTGAAGACCGGGAAATCCATGTTTTGATAATAGCTCCTCTTGAAGGGTTAGGTGCCTCTGCAGGCTTAAGTAACCAGCCGGATGACAAAACCAGCAAATCACCATGCTTTGTTAATCCAGCAGCCACATTCGTCCGGGTGGTCGCTGTTGCATCGTGCAGTGCAGGAGTTCCATGTTTTTTCCAGTCGGTCCCATCCTTACTTGCCCAGCATTCCACATCACCTTCCACCAAGCCATGAGAAGGTTTATTAAAAATGGTGGCAATGATTGTACTATCACCCAACATGGTTAAATTGGGCCAAGCACATACATTGTCTACAGAAATATACCTTTCTTTAATTTCCGCACGATAAATAAGGGGCTCTACATTACCAAGATGAGCAATGGGGTTAACCAACAACGTGCCGCCCCATAAAAAAATACAAATTGCAGTAATCATCGATTTAATTTTTGTCTTGAAACATCATTCAAAGCACTCAAACCCTCCTTCAATACCGTCTGCTATTTTCTTCTTCCTGGCCATATAGATAACTTGGATAATTCCAGTTCTTTTTGTTACTGGACGTCGAGATTGTATCGTGTTCTATAGTGAGCAATTTCAACTTATCCGGAAAGCGCAACGGATCGTCAGTATCTTTTTGCCATTGCTTCAGTGCTCTAAATAGTCGCTCTTTTTCTTTTAAAAAACGTGGATCTTCAGAAACATTGTTATATTCCCACGGATCGTTTTGGAGATCATATAGTTGAATTTGAGCAGGTCTTTCCCAGTCGTCATACATTTTTTTTATAATAACGGGTGAACCTATCAGCTCCTTCCGCTTGGGGCCACCCATAAACACGGGATTTGACAGGTCTGATAAATAAGAAGTTGCTAATGGATTAGTCCTATCGGATAGAAGCGTATAGATTAACTTAAAGCGATGATCGCGGACGGCTCTACGCGGAAAGTAAGATTCTTTATAATCACAATTTTTTTCCGTGAATAGGTATTTTCTAAATCGATGATTGGGATTCTTCAGAAGAGGCAGTAAACTTGATCCTGTCATGACATCCGATTTCTCTAAATCAAGTGCGTCTAATATTGTTGGAACAATATCTACAGTGGACACCAAAGATTCAGAAACCATGCCCCGTTGGGTTTCACCGGGCCATTTAACAATGAAGGGTATACGATTGGAAGCCTCATAGACATCGTATTTTCCCCGCGCCATCTGGTCTCCATGATCAGACAAATAAATCACCAATGTGTTATCTTCCTTTCCCGATTCTGTCAGCATTTGTACAAGTTCTCCGATGCATTGGTCCAATCGTAAAATACAGTTGTAAATATTCGCAACATAGGTTCTTATGGTTTTATTGTCCCATCCGATATATGGAAAAACCGATATATCATCTGGTGATACCGTTTTTAAGGGTCGTTGTTCCACCTGCGCTTGAAACGGCCAATGGGCATCGGGGAAGTTTACCATCAGAAAAAAGGGCGCATCGGATGCATTGATAAAGTCACGTGCATATTCGCTATATCTTTTCAATGAACGTTTTTCAAAATTCGAATCCTTAATTGGATGATAATCAATTGGAAAATCACTTTCTGGATTCACGTGTAATTTTCCGATCATTCCTGTTCTATACCCTTCTCGTTTTAGAATCCGGTAGATATTCTCAACAGCTCCTACATAATGATATCCATGCGTGGCCAATCCCAAATGCCCATTTTGATGTGGGTATAAGCCAGATAATATTGAGCTGCGGGAGGGGCTACAGACGGATTGTGTTACATAAGCATTGTAAAATAAGACACCCTCATCTGCAAGCGCATCCAAATGAGGGGTCTGGATAACAGAGTCTCCGTAGCAGGATAAATGTTGACCGTGGTCCTCCGAGATGATAAGTAATATGTTTGGTTTGCGCTCAACCGGCCTATAACCGCAGAAAAGCAGAAATATGATAATACTCTTTAAATAAAATATACTTCTGCTGCACTTCATGTGAACTACTTACTTGGTATCTCAAGAAGGGTACCTGCTATATGCCGTGGTCCGTTATTTATATTGTAGTAATAAACAACCAACACATGATTCGTATCTAATTGTACGGACCAGGGATATCCTAAATCCGTACCCCCGCCATCTTCCCTCAGTATGATTTCCGGTGCCGTTGCATAATCGGTACATTCCGGATTGAGAATCCTTGCCCGGATACCATAAGGTTTATGTCGATATCCGTACACTAAAAGCACCCGATTATCGGGTAATCGCATGGCCTGCAAGGGATGCCCCTGAAAACCCATTTTTTCCCAATTCCCGAAACTCTTACCTCCATCCGTTGATCGCGCAATACAAGCCTGATCGTCCATATTGGCTGTGCGGAGAAAAGCGACGATATCACCTTTAGGAGTTTCATATACAGATGTCTCATTAAATGAGGCTTGACTGTCAGTAGCAACCACGCTGCTGTATTTCCAGGTGAGTCCTTTATCTTCAGATATAAGCAGATAATTGGATGTCTTTTTATTGGGTTTGTTTGCGTCACTAGCAGCAACCACCCAAAAGATACGACCGTCCTTTCCCTCATATAGCGCGCCCCGGTTATAAGCAGGAAGCGGCTTGCCCATTGCATTGTAATTAATTTCCGGCTCAATGTGCGGCGGATATATAGGCCCCTGCCAAGTTTTTGCACCATCGGTCGACCGTAGTAGATAGCCACCTAAAAATATCGCGCCCCCAGCCTCAAAATAAGGCTGCTTCAGATTAGACATTCCTTCAGGGCGCAGGAAAGCCCATCCATAACTGGCGCAGAGAATACTCCCGTCACGGAGTTGTAATAGACAGGGATCTTGAGACCCACCAAATGGGTGCGCATAAATCAGTTCCGGTTCCGGAGACCAGTGTTCCCCATCCCGTGACCGCACGGCCACCAAATAACTGTTTGGATCAACATGACTGGTTATCGATTCTCCAAATACCTTCCTGTCAGGAGCCCGACGAAAAGCAACAAGGAGTTCCCCGTCCGGTTGCTTAATAATGGAAGGGAAAGCACTATGATACATTGTATCTTTATATATCAACACATCTTTGACCTTTCGTACTACAGGAATTGTGTCCCGCTGAATGTTGCTATAAGCACATTGCAACCAAATTAATCCAATCAAAGTGACTACTAATCGCATCCTTTTAATAAACATATCGTTGACCTATTAAACCAAAACCTAAAATATTGAACAATTCTTCTCGACTAAAAATACTATCTATGGGCTTCATTTAAACTAAATGTCGTTATATTAGCCAATGAAACGATCATCTCATTATCTTTATCCGCGTTATTCGTCGCTACGGGCTTTCTCGTATCCTGAATCCATGCGATCACTCTCGTCTGCAGTCGTGCCTTAACTACCATACCCGATTGCATATCGACCCATTGTTCTCGCTTGAATAGGAGTTTGCCGCCGCGCTTATTGAAATAGCGATAGTTACTACCCCCTACGCGTTTTACCTCCTCTTCCGGAAGAAGATCGGTTACTTTTATACCCAAATCGTCGAGCCACATCTCGCCGGATGATTGTAAAAGCCTGCAATCCTTGTCGCCACATACGTCATTTTTCACATAGTGTATATCGATATTCGTTAGCTTAACTGTTGGAAGATCCGTGCCACGTAAATTAGGAATACGTAAATTTTCAATAGATTCCCAAGAATCGCCGGGACGTATCCCGTCAACAGGAAGCAATGCGATCAATGCCGGAAGGTCTGGAGCGAGCCACCGTGCATGTTCACCACTCGCCTCCAAATCTGAAACTTTACCCTGTTTACTGATCATCAAGGAAAACGTTTGTTCCTCACTAGATGTAGTTGGCCTGTCAAACCATTGAAAATCGGAAACTATTCCTTCTGCACGAATCGATTTTAAGTCGGTTTCAGCACGCGGAATGAGCGTTATCGAAGCAGTTGATTCAATGAACGGCATATCAGTAATGGGCCTTGGAGAAAAGGACTTATACAGGGGCCGGGATACCCCTGAAAGTGTATTAGCTAATGGTATTGCCTGCATTCCCGCTACGGTAACATCATAGATTAGCGGCTTACCTAGTTCATAGGTTGCTGCTTGCACTCCTTGATCAGGTTTCATATACCGGAAAAGTTGCTTCAGCACGCGCTCATTCTCTGCCCAAGGTCTGGATAGGTTTCCCGTCCATGAGCCAGCATCGCCAACCAAAATGAATTTACCACGGCCAGGTCTCGTCATTACAATTCCTGGTCCATTAACCGAACGATCTGGATACCCTTCATCAGCATAAACATTAAGTAATACCTCGGGTCGGCTTGCTTCAGGTAAAATTTTCAATGTGCAACCTGCCCCATAATGAAACGTTGGTACATCATAAAAATAAGGATGTCCCTTAGGCAACACATTATCCGAATAATGCGTATCATCATCATTCCAATCCAACCCAAAGCCATTAACAAGTTTCCGGACTTGTTTTGATTCAAATGATTCCGAAAACCTCCCTGCTCCACCACCATTCAACATCAACATCAGACTCCCTCCCCGGTTGACGAAGTTTCGCAAGGCCGTGATTTCCTCATCACTGATCAGTTTCGAACGAGGAATCAACTTTGGATTATCTGCAGCAATAATCACCACTCCATCCGTCGTTTGCAACAGGTTTTCTGTGTAGGGTTGCCGATTTGCACCAATGGTAAATTCCTCTTCCAATATCGTATAGGCATGATCAAAAGTATTGGTATGCACGAAGTCATCCCATCCATAACGCCCGTCATTATCCACCCAACTTCCGGTAATTAGATGGTTACCTACTTTGGTATTGGGCAACCCGTGATGATAATAGTCGAAAAGTAATCGCGTCCGTTCAGATGAATGAGGATTGAACCATAACACACTATCCCCTCCCATTTGAATGGATTGAGGCCATTTAGCATAGCTAAGGGTTATCGATAAGCAAGATAACCAAATCAAACCAATTCGAAGCCACCGAACTGTATTTATATTTCCTTTTTGCATCATGCCGTTATTCGACTTGCTCCACCGTTACCTCTCTCACTTTTATAGCCTTTCTAATTTCCCCTTTTTCATTTTTATGGGAAAAATCAGAATAGATCACTAAGAAACGATTAGGCCCCAAGGGCAGCAAGTCTGGATATCCACATGAAACCTGCTCCTTCTGTCCTTCAAACGGAAGCATTTCAAATGGGTCTGTCCACTTGTGGCCCTTGCCATCGGTGGAAAACCGAAGCTGCATCCCCGGTCTACCGGAAGCCAATACCAATACGCCATTGTCCAACTGCAACAATTTGGGTAATACACCAGAGCTGGTAAAAACTTGCGGTTTGGTCCATGTTCTTCCACGATCATCCGAACTACTCAAATACATCGGACTATTTCCCAAACCATCCGTAGTACGCATGACACACAGATAAGTACTGTCTTTGAGAATCTCAAAAGCAGGTTCCGTAAATCCTAAGGAAAGCCGTTTACCTCCATTGGAATCAAGCTTCAAGTCGGGTTGATAAGGAATTTTGCTCACGATATCCCAAGACTTACCCCCATCCTTTGAACGGTAGAAACTGACTCCGGCCGCAGGTACCTTACCTGACACCTCATAGAAGCTGGGATACGTAACAGTTGCAACACTACCGTCGGCCTCTATGCGCATATCGCCCCACCAAACTACAGGGAATAAGTTACCATCCGTATATCGCAATGCCTCTGGATCATTCAGCACATTGTGTTCCACATTCCAACGGCTGTTGCCAGGACTGAGCCGAGCGATGTATACGCCACGCAAGGTATCTGGAAGCTCGGACATACGATAATACGCAAAGCTCCTACCGTAGGCTTCCTTGTTGGAATCAACAGGTTTGGGCAAATCCAGCTCAGACACTTTCAACGCTACTGGCGTATGGTTTTTAATGGATGTGCCATCTTTCAACACGAGCCCCCCACCCAAAGGCATCTCTCCTTCCACTTCTTCCCACGTTTTTCCTTCATCACTCGAAACAGCAAAGCTATTAAGCCCCTTTCCATAGCTTTCGGCCGCATCTGCCCCCATGTTCCAAGACGCTACCAACCGTCCATCCAGTGCCCGATATATGTTAGGAAACTGAAAGTAACCCCAACCATATTCCTGATCGGCCACGCTTACAACAGACGGTTCCGCTAATGAAACTGTTAAGTTGGCCTCATTTTTTCGTTTATAAACACCTGTCACACCCTCATAGGTTGGTAAACCATGCTGAATTTCTGCATAAGAAGCAATTCCCTGCTCCTGCCATTCTGTCATCGGGACATCGGAGGATTGATGGCAGCTGAGTGCCACAAGTCCCAGCATCGCGTTTGTGAATAAAGCTTTCATCTAATTTGGTTTTAATATCCAGCTGTTTGTTTAACCATTGGTTCAAGGCTTAGCACTTGCTCTGAAATCGGGAAATATTCTAAATATCGGTCTTGTTGACGTGACTGAAGGGAAGGAACTATTTCAAAAGCCTTATCAAAACGGTTTAAATCCCACCAACGTTTGCCTTCGAAAACAAGCTCAAGAAGCCGTTCCTTCAAAATGGCGTCGTCATTAGCCGATGGAGATCCATTGACAAACCGATAATCTTCAAAATTAGTCTGGAATGCTCGTTGTCTGATCTGATTGATTTCTTCCTCCGGATTCTGTCCAATCGCATTCTTGGCTTCCGCTTTCATTAATAAAACATCAGCATAACGATAGACAATAAAATCGCTCGTAAAATACCTAACTCCCGATATCAACACACCCCGCCCCTTGACAATAAGGGTAGGATAAAACGTTTCAGATTGCCATTCGATAAATGATGCATCCTTTCGCGTATCCTCATCAGTAAATTGATCCTTTACCAAGTCGGTGACTGTCCAAACTACACCACCCGATGTCTGTCCTATCACTTCTCCTGTTATCGGATCCAGATCGTTGGGAAGACGGGCAGAATACATGTTATAGAAATAATTGTTGCCAACCTCAAACTCCTTGTTTCCAATAGCCATGATTATTTCCTTGTTATTCTTATTATCGTATTTAAACAAATCACCAAAATTGGGAAGTAACGCTACATCTGCCTGTCCAACCTGATTGCAAGCCTCGATAGCCACATTAAAATCAGTTTCGCCTCCATCCAGCTTTTTTCCCGTCCAAAGGTATACGTCTGCTTTCAACGCGTAAAGCCCTGGCTTGGTCCAGTAATTTCTACTTCCCCCGGGGAAGGAATTGTCTGCATATAGTGATTCAGCAGTTTGGATATCTTGTTTGATAAGCTGAAATACATCCACCAAGCTAGCGCGTGCTTTATGTATATCATCTGGCGAATATCCCTCCAATGGTTCGGTACGAATGGGAACTTCACCCCATGTACGTGCTAAAACAAAGTACAGAAAAGCCCGCGCAGTATAAGCCTGTGCAATGATAGTATTGCGACTTTGCTCCGAGGCAAAACTGATTCCCGGAACATACTGAAGAATTAAATTACAGTCATTAATCGCACTATAAATCGTTTGCCAAGTTGGCCCCGCCGATGTCGGATTCAAGGTATTATTATAATAACGGTCATAATCCAACGTGCCACTTAACCGCCCCCATTCCATTACCTCGCTACGTGCTTCACCCCAGATAAACAGATTGAGATTAGCCAGGCTCCTTAATTTTACATACAAGCCGGTGAGTGCACCGTTCGCATCATCTTCTGTCTTCCAAAAAGATGCATTCGTAATGACGCTTGTTGGATCGGGCGATAATGCAGTTTCGCATGAACTCAACCCACCTAAGAGGCCTATATGTATGCCAACTATAATTATTTTTAGACTCTTTTTCATCGTTCTTGTCATTTATAACCCTAGTTTAATTCCAAAAATCAGGCTTCGCGGCATCGGATATCGACCTTGGTCTAGTCCCCCATCTTCAGGGTTCATTCCTGTATAGTCCGTGAAATAAAAAAGGTTGTTCGCTGTTAGATTTAAGCGTATATCGTTTAATTTTATTTTATTGGCGATCCATTGGGGTAAATTGTAGCTAAGTGTAATTTCACGTAGACAAAGGAAATCCCCCCGTTCATAAAATTCGGAATTGGTGGAAGTCAAATGATAGGCGCTGCCTCGCCAGTAACTATAATTTGCGGTGCCGGGGATATATTGAGATCGGGTAGCGATATCTCCTTCTTGCTTCCAGGCCTTGTCAACCATTTCTTGCGGGATATTCAGATTTCCCGCCCATGTTCCGCTTTGAAATATCTTAGCATAATTATAAATGGTGTGCCCCTTAGTATAATCCATTCTGATATACAGGCCAATTCCCTTGTAATACAGCGAAGTTGAAAATCCACCGGTCAGGGTTGGATATGGATTCCCCTGATAAACCAAGTCGCGTGTATCAAGTGTGTCATTCCTATCCAAATCTAAATAGTTAACGTCTCCACCATATTTGGTTTTGTCAGCGAAAGGCATAGTTTGATCAATTGGTGCCGATTTTGCTTCCTCATCAGTCGAATAAATTCCAACTTGTTGCCACGCAAAGAAATCACCTATTCGTCCTCCTTCCTGCAATCCTCCTAACCAGTTATATCCATTGATGCTGGGGTCCCAAACATATACACCTCCTACCCGATTATTCTCGGCTCCGTTTTCGGGCAATTTCAATATCTTTGATTTAGTAGTGGACGCATTGAAAGAAATATCCCATGCTAATGGTGAATCACTGCGGGTTAATGCAGCCGTAAATTCAACTTCGATGCCTCTGTTTTGCAAACTGCCGAGGTTAGTTGTTATACTCGAAAATCCTGTCGATGGAGGCAGTGTCAAACTGGTGATTAAATCATCGGTAGTACGATTGTAATAATCAAACAATACACTAATCCGGTTATCAAATAATCCAAGATCAACCCCTACGTCAAATGTCTTGGATTGTTCCCATCGTAAATCAGAATTGGCAAGTACGGTATTCTCAATTGCCGATTCTCCCAAATATCGATTTCCAACCGAATAAGCTCCTTGTGCATGGAAATCTGATAAGCCACTGATGTTGCCGTTTACCCCATAGCTTCCACGCAGCTTCAATTGGGAGACAACAGGCGAAATGAGTTCAAAGAAATCTTCCCGATGTACATTCCACCCTAACGATACTCCGGGGAAAAACCCCCACTTATGATTTTGGCCTAAGTTAGACGCACCGTCGTACCGCCCCGTGATGGACACAAGGTATTTTTGGTCATAATTGTAGTTTAAGCGTCCAAAATAACCGAGCATCGCGAAGTTACTTTCATTACCTGATACTGCAACTGGCGTTGAAGAAGCATTCAACGTGGGAATCAAGTTCGTTGCTGCACCCTGGCCGGAGGCAGATAATCCAAAAACATAACGCCTAAAAAATGAAAAACCGGCAGTCGCGTCTATCCCGTGTTTATCGAAAACTTTGTTATAGGCAGCCACAAGATCCGCTTGGGTCTGCATGGTTTTGTTATAGGCCGACGAGGCAGGACGTGTTTCATTGTAGTTGCCCACACCATTGAGATAAGAGTGAATAAATGCATAATTGTCGTTGGCAACTTTATATAAAGAAGCTTGAGGAGATATCGTCAAACCATCAATGGGCCTCCACTCCGCCCCAGCCAGTACACTCAGATTCTCTATGCTATTTTTATTATCCCGGTTATTCAAATAATAAGCAGGATTCCCCATATTTCTGGCATTACCCGGAGCCAATGTTCCATCTTCAAAGGTATATTTGGCAGTAGGTGCTAACCCAGCTGACCGGAAAAAGAGTTCCGTATCACTGTACACCGTATTGTTGCCAGAGTAGGTATATAATAATTTACTATTGAAGGTGAGTTTATCATTGATCTTCAAATCGCCACTTAAGTTGGCCGATAGTCTATCATAAGCCGTTGTGATTGCCACGCCGGTGCTTTTAAGATACCCTACGCTGCCGCTAATCTGTGCTTTGTCCGTCCCGCCTGAAACGGACAAATAATGATCATGAGACATAGCACGTTGAAACAGAACATCCTGCCAGTCTGTTTCCTTAAAAATAATAGTCTTCGAAGGATCAACAGGATCCGGCATACTTTGCCAGCCTTCGTTTAATTTATGCTCATTTTCAGAAGTCAGGTATTGTGTGGTGAACCCCGTATTTTTAGTTAAATCATTCCCCGTACCCCAAGCTGATGGCTGCCCTAACGCTTGATCAGAACCGGGCACTTTCCGGTTAGCAGCGACAGCCCCAATCCTACTGTAATAGATATAATCTCTTGCAGATGCCATATCATAGGTCTTACCAACTTCTGATGAAGTCAAGTTATATGAATAAGTCACCCGGGTCTTATTTGAGGTACCTGATTTGGTAGTGATGATTACAACACCATTCGAGCCCCTGGCACCGTATATCGCAGTTGACGCAGCATCTTTTAAAACTTGCAAGGATTCTATATCATCCGAATTGATATCATTCATATTTGATCTGATAACTCCATCGATAATATACAGAGGTGCTGCACCATTGGGGTTATTTATGGATGTCCCTCCTCGAACAATAATGCGGGGCGCTGCTCCAGGCTGACCCGAAGTGCTCTGCACCCTTACGCCAGACACGGTCCCCTGCAATGCCGAAGCGGCGTTTGAATAAGGGATGTTTTCCAATGCCCGGGTATCCATTTTTGAAACGGCCGTTGTCAACGTTTCTCTCGATTGCGTTCCATAGCCCACAACGACAACCTCGTCTAGATTAGTCCCATCAGCCTCTAATGTGACATTAATAGTACGCTGACCTGTAAAAGCCAATTCCTGAGTTTTCATACCTAAATACGAAAACACAATCGATTCGGCACCCGGTGGCACCTTGATTACATATTCTCCTTGATCGTTGGTCGCTACTGCAGTTCCTGCCATATTAACATTGACACCTGATAACGGCTCGCCAGCAGTATTTGTCACCCGGCCACTTACCTGTGATTGAGCTTGCACCGCAGTTATCTGGAAAAACAAGAACAACATAAGACAGACAATGCCACCTTTTTGAATAAAGTCACTCTTCATAACATCGTTAGATAAATAAAGTACTATTGAACCTTGTATTAAATCTTTACCTGTTTGGCAATTTCTGTTGCCATTCATTTTTCCCTTGTCCCGACAAGTTATAAGGCTATAACTGGTTATTACCTTTCAAAGGTAGCGGAGCTATTGGCTGTACCCTACTACTTTTCTTTACATTAGTAGTACAATATTTCGCACTGAAATCACAGATAAAAAATAGTACCACTGGTTATAAAAAATAATACTATTATGGTCCTATCAGGCTAGGCTTTAATGTGGACTCACTACCCCAACAACGACCGGCTACATTTCAGCCACCAATTACATCTAGCTCCCTGGATATGCTCGGAATTGAAAATTCCCTAATCATATCATTTTTCATTATGCCGTGTTAAATTTCTCCATACGAAGCAATTCCTTATTATTGACATTCCATAATCGGGGTATCGGCGCCACTTTGCTAATCAAGTACAGCAAATCCCAGTAAGGCTTCCTTTTGAAAGTCAGCTTCGCTGACAGCGATTGCTTGGAAAATCAATTGAATTTAAAGGAGTAGAGATCCGCATCTTTCAAGTAGAACTTTAATCGAATTGGCCTGCCAGCCAATTCGCTAACATCTTTTTGCTTTTGCCATGAAACTATTCTCGCTATTTCGTTGCCAATTATTTCCTGAGTTTCGGGAAACGAGTAACCAGAAATAGGCTGCTCTTCCTCATCTAATATTTCGACTTTAACCGATCCGGCAGCCGATGTTGAATAATTAATCTCGAGCTCACTTCCGTCAAATATAAACGGCTTCGTAATCACCTGCCCTCCATCGTAGCCCGCAAAAAGAGAAGCAAAACCGTCTATCCGCAATGAATATCTTTTTATATGGGCTGATGGTTGCGCATAATTTTCATTTAGGTAAAGTGAAATTTCAGCCGGACTTGTCTCTACTACATTAAGTACAGGATAATTCGAACGAGAGACCCAATTTTCCAATCCAATCCCCGGCCGAACAAACGACTCCATAAATGTTCTATCGTACTTATTTCCTCCTCTGCTGCTCATTAGGATGGCATCAGAACAGTCTTTATAATAATTTGGATTAACATTTAATTCAGCAGCTTGTTCCTGAGAAACAACCTGTCTATTAGGCATAAATCGTGCGCCTATGGCCAGGTAGATATGAGGCGCACGATAATAAGGGCTGGTCTGCTGGGTGTACAAATGTTCAAGTGGAGTGTCTCCAAACGTCATTGCTTCGGGTGCCGACCAGTTTACAAAATCCTTGGATACCGTACGGCTAACAGACCGGAATCCCTTATATGCTGTAAAGCCACCGTCAGCATAGGTCCTAAAATAACAAACATATTGGCCTTCATGCTCCGACCAAAATACCACGTTCTGCGAATCAAACACCCCCGTCTGAAAAACTGCTTTTTCTTGTTTTTTTTTCCAATGTATTCCATCTTCGGAGATATACGCAATTAACCCACTCTTATCCGTACCGCCAACCGCCTTATAGCGTTCTGTTGGCTTTGCATTGGGATTAGTGTCAAGAAAAGGACTAAAATTGTGCGTTGCAGGGGCTGCATGGGCTAATATCACGTTATTTTCTAAGGTACCGTCTATCTCATAAATACCAAGTGATGGCTTTGTCCAATGAATGCCGTCCGTCGACTCTGCGTAACACGTAACTTCATTGTCATTCCCATCTTTCCCTGCTTCCCGGATGCCTCGATAATACATTCTGTATAAATCACCGTCTTTAATGATCGTGCAGTACCCCGAAAAATTCCCTTCCCAAGGCTTATCAAAATTCAGAACGGCCCCCTCATTAACCGGATGGTGCAGCTTTTGACTGACATTATTCATCCGATCCAACAAATAGCCATCCACAAACAGTTCCCTCCGGTTACCGATGCGTGCAGGTTGTTCTGATTGTGCCATCAATGGGAGTGGGAATAGTGAAAAGCCCCATAAGAGTGCGATAAATAGTTTTTTTAGGTATCTCATTTTTTTTGCCTATTATTCCGTGTTTCCCAACAGTGTCAACTCCATAAATTGAATGCCGGCAACCTTTCCCCAGGTCTCTTGGCATACAAAGCGAATATAGCGGACCGGAGGGGTATTCTCAACGATTTGATATTTCTCTCCATCCACATGCGCGTATTGAATATCCGCTGCTGTCACCGTACCCTGGGGACTTCCCGAAGGCTTAATTGATTCAAATTCGCCAAGTAGTGTCCATCCAGAAAAATCCGCAGTCACATCCGGGGAGTCACTTCCCCATAGCTGAAACCTTCGGGGATGAGCATGATTATAGATCAAGGTTGTTTCGCTTCTCGTGTTAATTACTAACTGCGTCAATGTAGCCAATTGCCCCATATCAAAGGTAAACTCATTCGAATTATTCGCAAAACCGGAAGTGATGCTTCCATTCCATGCGTTCTCAATATACCAATCCGGAGTCGTATATGCACTGTAGGGAATCCCGACAGGATTCCAACGCATAAATTTACTTTTATCCAATGGAATACCATTGATAATCGGTTCCACGGGCCTGAATTTAGTAAAAAAGGTATCTATGGCCCCGCTTTCCGGTAGAAAAGCAGTCCGGTAAAAAACTTCCCCTCCTACATTGGTAAGCGTTGTATCGGAAACAGAATGAGGAATCACCGCTGTTTTAGCCGTTCCACTAGCCTTCTCTTCGTATCTTACCTCATTCCCAATGGCATATTGCGGAGCGCGGAACCACCTTAAGGATAGCTTACCGAGACTGGGAACAAACTCTTTAAGACCAAGAGATCGATCCTGCAATGACGCAGCAAACCGATCGCCGTAAACATTGGCATTGATTTCATACGGCATTGATGGATAGTTAAGGTTTTTGTCCGTCGTTATCAACTCGAATGTATATCCGTCTTCAGACAAATTATCGATAAATGCATGAATGGTATCTTCCAAGGAGTTTTCAGGAATATCCAATATGACAGAATCCGTACGCGAACGCCAGTAGACCTTGACCTTGGCCACCTTGGGGTCGCCATTGACGTAGTGGAGCAACACCCGATTCCTGCCGGCCTGCATAAAGGCTGTATCCAGCCGTCCCACGTAGATGGTTTCTCCACGTTTCAGGTACTGATCATGGAGATCATTCATTTTTGAACATGAAATCGATGCAAATAAAACGATTACAATGTTTATCAGCAGGATGAAATATCTTTTCAGGTAATATAACATGACTATATTATTTCGCTTTTATTAATATTTATTATCTCCCCATAAGGTCATCTCCATGACTTGCACAGCCGATCCGTTCCCCCAGGTTTCTAGGCCAACAAAGCGGATGTAGCGTATAGGAGGGGCCTCAAGCGGGACATTCCAATCTTCACCAGTTTGCCATGCATAGCGGATGTCCTCGTCTGAAACTTGGCCCAAAGGCAATCCGGATGGTTTGATAGATTCAAACTCTCCTAAGAAAATCCAATTATCGAAATCTTGATTTACGTTTGGATGTGGCGAACCCCACAGTTGGAATCGCTTGGGATGCCCCAAGTTATAGATGAGATGTGATTCGGAACGTTGGTTAATCTTAAATCGGCTCAATTTAGCGGTTTGCCCCATATCAAAGGTAAACTCTAATTTTGTCAAATTGGCAAAACCCTGATCATTCGCTACCCCCAAACTGCCGATTTTTCCATCCCATAGATTTTCGATCCGCCAGTTAGCCGATGCATAACCATCGTAAGGAATACCCGGCGGATTCCAACGTCTAAATTTTGACTTATCCACCTCAACTTCGTAAATAGGCTGAAAAATTTCCGTCAATGTGTCTGTATAATTTCCCCAGGGGTCACGAGCAAAAATGCCGAATACCCGCTCATCGTCTTGATATCCCCGCACATTGCCCCTTCCCATTTTGGCTTTGCTATAGAACGTTTCGGCTTCCGTAAACTCTTCGATGCCATGGGTATTGGATGGCGTAATGACCGAAACAACCACGTCGGCGCCCGTCGGGTTTTCCCAGTCCAATCGGATTCCCCCGAAATCATTCTGGGCCTGCAAAGACTCCATAATGGTGTAAATGGGAGCATCAAGCGGATGAATCGTTACCTCTACAGATGGCGAAGCGTTATTGCTTCGATCGTAGGCGATCAATTGCACCCGATGTTCAGCAGATTTACCAAACCCTTCGATGACAAGAGAGTTTTTATAAGCAGAGGCCTTTTGTTCTATTTGTTTACCGTTCCGCTCATAAATGGCTTGCACATATAATAGGTCCTCGTCGTCCGGAATGTCATAGGTAATAATGGCTCCGCCGGGGGTATTTTCAACTGCCGGAGAAGTAATGCTTCCGGGCGGCGTACCGTCTGTCGGATACTGCCCAGTGAATTCATTCTCGCTACAGCTGTTGAAAAAAACAGCCATGGCGACCAGCAAAATCAAACTTTTTTTCATTGCCTTGAATAGCTTAATATTAAACATTTTTCTACCAACCGGGATTTTGAATCAGATTTTTACTACGAAGTATCTCATCTTGCAAGATCGGCCAAAGTACCTCTCTCAACGTATATTGCTTGCGTGTGAAGGTGATCGGTTGATAAAATTCCTGCGCGTTGCTTCCCTCTGTGTTCCACCCTTGGATCGGCTCATTAAAAGCGTTTATAGCTTCTTTCCACCTCCTTAAATCCCAAAAACGCTGTCCTTCAAATGCCAATTCGATATCTCGTTCACGATGAATAATTTCACGCATGCCAGTGGTCGACTGAAATTTATCTGGATATATCGAATAGGACGGCCACGCCTGCTGTACATCGGCCAATCCCGCCCGGTTTCGGACACGGTTAACATAAGTCCATACCTCCTCATTGGGTGCCGGCAATGTCTCGTTCAATGCCTCCGCGTATAAGAGATACAGGTTGGCAAGCCGATATATCGGAAAATCGAAGCGCTTGGGGATGAAGGTTGTTGCATTATAAGTCGATTGATAATTAGACAGCTTCTTTATATAGAATGTGGTTACGGAATAACGTTCCGTTCCTATACGGCCACCGGCCATGGACCCCAATTTAAAATTCAACGGCCATTGTTGGTTGTCATTGATTCTTCCAAGACCAAACCACCAACCGCCATCGACAGCTAAGCTTCCGTAAAACCTCGATTCCCTGTTCAGATGCAACTTGGCCGTTGTATACCCCGGTTGCATATAATACCGATGGTCTTCCGGTACGCTTTCCAATTCATACCTTCCTTCATAATCAAATTCCGTATCTTCCTCAATAGGTACACCATTTGCCGAATAATACATCTCGGCCATTTTTAACGTTGGGGCCATCATTTGATACACCACACGTTCATGGTCGGCATGCAGCCGTGGAATCGTCGCTAATTCCAAATCCGTACTTATAAACGAAGACAAGCCCCAAATCCGCTCAACGTTATATTTATCGGTTACAATTTGTCCCGGCAATAACACAAGCCGTGTGGAATCAGAAATATTCAACGAAGGGTTGTTTAATTCATACAATTTAATCCCTGCCAGATCACACGTATCAATTGCATTCTTGCAAGCAATGGCCGCCCTTACCCATTTTTGGGGATCGAACGTAGTATTAAACAACGCGATACCGCGATCATCTTTCATTTCAGCATAATCCTGATTGCCATTAAAAAGCGGGCTAGCAGCGGTGACCAAGACGTCGGCCTTTATTGTCATCGCCGCAGGTTGTGTAATTCTACCTGCTTCTGATATTTCATTGTCAATGCTTAGTGGCAGATCCGGTATCGCCTCATCCAGCAAGGTTACAATATAGTTTACGACTTCATCAATTGGTTCGCGATAAACTGAAACCTGATCTGTCGGCGTTTCAATAGACAGATTTTCCTTGACAATCGGTATCGGACCGTACATCCGCATCAGGTAGTAATGATACCATGCTTTCAACACTTTTACCTCCGCGATCCACCTCGCCCTTTCGAAACTATCCAGATCCCTGGCTTTGTGTGCATTCTCGATAAACGTGTTGCAATCGCGGACAGCCTGCCAAAGGGCCTGCCCTCCTTGTATCGCATGCCAGTAACTGAAATAAGGCCGTGTAACGTTGTTGCCAAAACTGGCCAGATCGTAGGCATATTGCGCTCTATTGTTGAGGTCCTTATGAAACCAAATATCATCAGCGCACATAAATCCCGGCTCATTCAGTGTGCCTATCCGAGGTAAACGACTATAACAGGTCGCCAAATATTTTTCAGTACTAACGCGATCTTTAAACGCATAGTCCAATGTCGGCACATTATCCGGAATGACATCCAAATAATGACCGCAAGAGGTGACCAGCGCAATTAATACGATAGCAATTAGATAAATCTTTTTCATAATTCTAATTTCCAAGTTAAAGCGAACATTGAATCCCAAAATTGATCACCCGTTGCAACGGGTATCCCATTCCATTTCCACCCATTTCTGGATCCCATAATTTAAATTTGCTGAAATTGAACAAGTTCGTGCCGTTGGTGTATATACGCACCCGGGAAAAACCGATTCTTTCAATCAACGATGCGGGAACCGAATAGCCAAATTCAGCCTGTTTTAACCTCAAAAAAGCACCGTTTTGCATAAACCAAGTACTAACCGCTGTATTGTTGGCATTCAGCGTGCTCGACAGACGTGGCCATAATGCGTAGAGATTTCGATTGTCTTCAGACCAGTGATTATCCGCATACACTTTCAACAGTTGATTGGTGGAGCCATTGCCCCCGACAAATGGAGCCGTTGCCGTGGGATCAATCCAAAACGACTCCCGGCCAAGCCCCTGAAAGAAACACGAAAAATCAAAAGCTTTGTAAGAAGCGGAAATACCAAAACCATATACAATCTCCGGGACTGTAGGAAATCCGATGGGCACTTGATCCAGTTGATTGATCACTCCATCACCATTGATATCCTTGAACTTGATGTCTCCTCCCATAGCGTCTGCGCCCTGGTTGGGTGAGTTGATCACCTCTTCATCGTCCACAAACAGACGCTCGGCCACATAGCCCCAGGTTTGGTTGATCGGGAACCCGATCCGTGACTTCCAGGGCACAGCACTAAAGTCCGGCTCTTCATATACCTTGAACTGGCTGGTTGAATACGTAAAGTTCGCCCTGCCCGCCAACAACCAGTTACTACCTATGCGCCGGTTGAAATCCAGGGAAAAATCTATCCCTTTACTGCTTGCTTCTCCGACATTGGCCTTCGGCAAATAGACTAATCCCATTGTATTGGGTATATGTTCTCGTTGCATTAAAATGTTTGACCGATGTTCCTTGTAGAGGTCTACCACCAGATTAATGCTGCTAAAAAGCCCTATTTCTGCACTCAAATTCGTCTTTCTCGCCGTTTCCCAACTGATATTGGGATTCGCATAACGTATTTCATGTATACCATTAATGGTATTTCCGAATTCCGAGCCAAACAAATAGCCACCTCCATTCATGTTCACTTCAGAAAGAAAGAAGAATCGTTCTTCCGGTGAGCCTATGGCATCGTTTCCGACCAGTCCATACGTTCCCCTTAACTTTAGGTTAGAAATAATGTGATTGATCGATTCATTCCAAAAAGGTTCCTTTGACACGTACCATGCTGCGCCCACAGAAGGGAAAAAACCAAACCTGTGAGATTGATGAAACCGCTCGGAACCATTGTAACCGAAGTTCGCCTCGAGAAAATAGCGCTGATGCAAACCGTAAGTAAAGCGCCCGGCGAGTCCCACATTACGGTGCGGAAGTGAATTTTGGAGCGAACCCGCATTCGCTTCGAGTTTATTAAGCAACGTAAATACCAACATGCCACTCACATTATGTACAGGGTTTATTTCACGATCGTAGCTCAAAATACTTTGGAAATAGTTTTCTGTGGTTACCTGCTTCTGATCTTCGCCATAGTCCAGATATTCATGGCCGACTGTGGGATTCAATGCATTTAAGGTATACTGTCCGTTCCGCTTGTCAAATTGTCCTATTGAATAATAGAATGGGCTGTAGCTTCTGTTGACGCTATAATAATTGTAACGAGTCGTATTATACATCCCACTGAACTTCAAGCCTTCCGTAATGAAACTCAAATCCTGTTTAAGCTCAAACTGCGCCAGTACCATGGCGTTGGTATAGTTACGATAACCCTTTACCAAATCGGCATAAGGATTACTGTATTGGCCCGCATCGTAATTTCCAAAAAGAATGTGTTCGGTTGTCAGGTTAGCATCGTCAGCCGGATAATATGCAGGATATAACACCGGGTTGGTACGCATGATTTGCCTATAAATCTCAGCACCACCACTTATCGGTCCATTGTAGTCAGACCATGTGGTATTCAGTCTGACGAGTGCTTCCGTAGTCTTTGTTAAATTGATATTTACATTCGATCGCAAGCCATAGGTCTTTAAGTCGATATTATTATTAAAATTATTTCGCTTGTCAACGTTAAGTAACCCGTTATCCTGATTATAGGTTGCTGCAACATAATAACGCGCTACGTTACCACCACCACTTACATTCAAGTTTAATCGGTTATTTAAGGTTTGATCTTTCAGCAACATCCCATACCAGTCTGTGGCCGGATAGAGCAACGGATAAGCTCCCAGTTCCGTATTTTCAATTTTTTCCTGTGAATATAATTCATGGCCTAATCGATCCCTTGTCTTAACCGATTCATTAGCTAATTTCATATAGGTAACTGGATCGGCAAGTTCGATTTTCTCAGTAGGGCTTGATAAGGAGCTTTCATAACGGACCGTTATAGATGCTTTTCCTTCCCGACCTTCTTTTGTGGTAATGAGGATAACACCATTTGCCCCGCGTGCACCATATAAGGAAGTTGCCGTTGCGTCTTTCATGATAGAAAAGCTTGCGATATCATCGACCTGCATACGAGCGAGTTCGCTAGCTGGCATTTCTACACCATCTACTAAAATAAGGGGGCGATTGGAGTAACCAAAGCTGGTAACTCCTCGAATAAAGAAATCCGCATTGTCCATACCCGGTTCACCACTTCGTTGAAATGCAATCATTCCCGCAACACGTCCAGCTAAAGCCGTCGTCAAATTACTCGACGGCACTTTTAAATCTCCCGGCTTGACAGTTGTAATTGCTCCCACGACACTTTCTTTCTTTTGTTGTCCGAAGGCCACTATCGTTACTTCGTCCAAAAGATCCCTGGTTTCAGCTAAGATCACGTCGATTACTGCTCTATTGTTAATAACAACAGTTTGCGGCTCCATACCCGTAAAGGTAAATATTAGGGATGCGGAACCAGGGACTTCAATGGAATACGCCCCTTTTTCGTCTGTAACTACTCCTTTGGTGCTTCCAGACAAAGTGACGGTGACTCCGGGCAACGTATTTCCTAGCGTATCCGTAACCGTTCCGCTGACATGGATTTCTTGGCCAAGTGATACTTTAGGTGCAATCAACGCTCCTAACAGCAACACACACAGGCCTCGAAATAAAAATCGTAATTTTATTCTCTTCATATTTTATAATTAAGTTGTTAGGACCAGCGGGTCGACTCCGCATTTGCTAGTTCGTAAATCAAAGGTAGATCACATACGATTATTACTCTACTACTTTTCTTTACATTAGTAGTACAATATTTCGCTTCAAAATCGCGAAAAAAATAGTACCTCTGATTGTAAAAAATAGCACAATTACTATGGGATCTAACAGTTGTATAGGTTAAGCGTTTATTATTATAGGTGATGTCGAATTTATCTGAGTGCGCTGCAGAAACAAATGACTGATTACACTTTAGCCACCCACTTATTCAGTAATTCCGTACAATTCAACACCTTCTCATATAAATCAGCTGATGTATAAAAGTACTGATTGGAGGCTTCGTAACCCAATCGCGAATCGCTGGTTTGCAGCGCCGCCATCCGCCGGGCAAGCCTGATTTCGCGGCTCAATACCTCGGAAAGCGCTCGCTTAACCCTTGCCCGATCCGATTCCGCGGCAGGCAATTGGTCTCTTAAGGTAATAAAGTCAACTTGATTGGCAATACTCTGATAATGAATGGAAATCGTTTCGATAATGTTTCGTTCCAGCCGTACGGCTTTTTGCTCCGTCTGGGTTAAATTCAGCTTTGTACAATCATCGTCTAACCGACGTATAATCTCGGCAAAAGCCTCTCCGATTTCACGAAGCAATCCCGCGAAAACAGATGGGGGATAGATGGCCCGCCAACTGGTTACATCGTCATAAGGCAGCCCCACCATCGTGGCTTTGTAGTCCGTCGGTTCAGACCACAGTAAGTTAGCCGGCCCACATTGTAGCGGAGCATTATAAACCACACTGATATGGTATGGAAATTTGCTGAAATGTGTGCTAACGTCTCGCCAGGCGCTGACAATCGCGTCTGCTGCACTTCCGAAACGACGCCTAGCGACCGTCCGGATCGCATCATCTGCCGGGAGATTCCGATCGCTCCCCATGAGTGAAACGACTTCAAGATTAGGCGATGGATACCCACCGAGCGTCCAGCTCAACATGATGCCTGCTATGCCCTCCTTCCGGAGTTGATCAATATGCTTGGCCACGTTATACACAGCGGGTATGTAGGGAACCGCTCCGATCTCCCATGAATTATTGGCTTGTATCTTGGCCATGGTCTTCAGGCCATGCCGTTTGGCAATCTCCCAATGCCGCCGGGCTCTGGGACCGGGTCCGATAGCGGAAATGGAATATTCTCCAACCTTGCTCCTTACGCCCCCTCGCTCAATCTCCAATTCCCACTCGCTGACACTCATTAGTAAGGTATGGTCGGTGGTTAACTCCGGAATGATACCTGCGGCCCAATCATCCCGCCAACCCCAATCCCAAATAATCAACCTCGGACGTCCGTCCGCTACGTCACCTTTTCCCGATGCAACTGCGGACGCATAACCGCGGTTAATTCCTTTCGTATATAGGTTGTTTAATGTACTGATTACTTTTTCCGGGCCCAGTAACGCACATCTAGGGCATTTATCCCCCTGTCCGTGCGACCAGCAGTGGGTCGGGTTTTCGGACGCTGTGATCGAAAAGAACCCCGCGAGCTGCGGCGCCCGCTCAACAATCAACGCGATGGAGCCTTCCAGGTATTGCTGTACGGCCGGATGGGAGGTACATAATGCCGTGCCTTGGCCACGAAGATCAGGGTATTTCTCAAAAAAGGCTTCCGGCTGATGCCTCGGTTCATTCAGGTAAAGGTAAATGCCGATACCGTGTTTCCGCACCCGTTCGGTAAGGGCTTTGAGGTTGGTCAAGCGGTGTTCCCAGTGGGTACTAATCGAAGGATCCCAGGGAAAGGGTGTAAGTTTACTCAACACAATGTGCATCCAGATACTATCTACCCCCGACGCAGCCAGTCGCTCCAGGTACGCGTCTGGATAGGAATCAATCTCCGGATCAAGTAAGGGATCGCCAAAGAGTGCAAAATACGGATAGGCAATCCGGGGATTGAAACCGGCCTGAATGGACTGAGTTGATTTTCTTTCCGTATCGGTAAACGGTGCCGACAATTCGTTCACAAACTGAAAATAAGGCATCTGTTTGGTTGGCAACCCTTCCGGAAACGATGCTTTCAGCAACTGCATAAAGGAAATTTTAGTTTTTTCGTCGAGCACCGATAATTGATCGTAGTATACAGGCGGGCAGGCTGGTTTTAGGCTTCCTAACTTGATGTAGAAGAAGTCGTCTTCTTTTAACGTGAATTCCAACTGGGCTTCATCCCAACCCATCAATACCTGAAGTTGGCTTTTAGGCAAGAGATGCCAATTGCGTCGGATGACCGTAAGGTAGCTCCGTTCCCACTGTTCAGCCGTGACTTTCAGTGCATCCCCCAAACCCATGAACGAAGCGATCGATTGCAACTGCGCGGGTGTGGCACCCACCGTATTGGCCATCCGATCCAGCGGCACCAACCCCCAATTTCGCCAAACGAAGGCATAGAGCGCATTTGGAAAATGACTTACCTGCAACGCAGCTTTATCGGTCGAAATAGTGCGGGCTGCTGCTGGAAAAGGCAGTTGGTTCAGCCATAAGAGTCCACCCAGCGCTGCATTCGCAGCAATAAACTGCCTACGGTTAAAATTCATCAGTTACATCCGGTTAATCTTTCAAAACCAACGTATTTCCTGTATCGATCACTTCGTAAATTTTGGCACGCTCTTCTCCCGAAGGTGAATTGGGGCTATGGAACGTCAGCATAAGCCGCCCATCAAATGTCTTGAATAACATACCATGCCCGCCATTCTGATCAAAAAGCAACTTTTCTTGTTGTATCCACGGTCCTGTCAGTTTTCCGGTGGTAGACTCCGCAATACCGATCGCATAACTTCCCGCTTTGAAGCTGGACCAGATCATCAAGAGCTTACCCGTCCGGGTCCGATAGAGAAAACAACCATCTGTAACGTAGGTGAGCGTACCGTCCGCGTGACGGCTTCCGGTAGACCAGGGAGCACTTGACGCATGGAAAAGTGTCAATGAAGGCCCCACTGTTTTTGAAAGGTCCCGCTCCAGTTGCACCAACTCTAGGGTACCATCTTCTATCTGCACCCATTCGTGGCAGTAAATCAGATAAGGAATCCCATTTTCAACCCACAGCGTTCCGTCCAATGCCATGCGGTCCATCGGCGTATGCGGCAACTTTTCCTCAAACGGCAGAAACGGTCCCATGGGATTATCTGCATAAAACAGCTGCGTCCCCCTGAAGGTGTATTTTGGAAAACCTTCCCGTTGCAGTTTCCATTCAATATCGGAATTAAGCGTAGCAAACAAGTAATATTTTCCTTGATAGGAATGCACTTCGGGCGCCCATACCGCACCCTTGATCCAGTTGTCCGGCGGCGTCGTGTATACCACATAAGGGCCTTCCCAATATTCCAGGTCCGTACTCCGGTAGGCAACCACTCCGCTTGCATCCGCACCTTGTTTATTCTTGACCGGTGCTGATTTATATAGGATGTAGGACTGACTTTGTTGATCCGCTAAGATATACGGATCACGTATAGATAGATCCTTTATGTGTATTTTTGAAACCTGCTCCTGCGCGCTTGCATACAGCCCGCCCAACAGGTAGGAAACCATGAAAATAACCAACGGAATAAACTGTCTTTTCTTCTGCATGGCTCAAAAATAGCAACAATTCACAAATCGTTTACCTTAGACAACCGGTTTCTGCTCGCTACGGCCCAGCGCCCAACATAGGTACCTTGTTCGATTACCATGAGGTAGTTGTATAGCGCCACGGTGGGGCAAATATGATAGGGCAATCCATACAGCACATCGCCCACTTTCCACGAATGTCCCGACGGTGCTTCCAATACCAGATGTTCCTCACTTTGGCTAATGGGTTTCAGATCGGGGGCATTAAGGAAATACACCCTCCGCTCCAATGGATTTTCAGCCGCGACGGCCTTGTGCCCCAGGTCCACACACAGCCGGTTCACATCGGGCATAGACACGATACGCGTCAACAATACCGCTGCAGGAAGAAACGGCTGGTCCGGTAGGCCGTCGGCATATCCTTTATCCCATAGCACAAACGTACCCGGACTGCATTCCACATCGGGGTACGCCGCATAAACCGGAAATGACGGCGAACCTCCGATAACCACGCGTGGTTTTGGGAACCCGGCCTGCTGTACCTGTTGCATGAGCTGGTCCACTGCTTCAAAATTCCGCGCACAGATCACCTTCCGCTTTTCAATATCCCGTTCGTGTACGTGGCCATCGTACGCATGGAAGCCTTGAATAGCCAGTCCTTCCAATTGCCCGCATTGTCGATACAAGGCAAGCGCCTCCGCTCCGGGTTTGATACCGGTACGGCCCATTCCGATATTCAGGTCCACATAAACGTCAACAAGCGTTCCTTCCTGTACGGCGGCCGCTGACAATGCATCCGCAGCTTCCGGATGGTCTACAATAGC
>Ga0207868_1000585_pt1 | contig 35840 bp, 32 predicted proteins | sample Passage237B_FD_187370 | JGI IMG/M metagenome (GOLD analysis project Ga0207868, IMG submission 187370) | Cellulose adapted compost microbial communities from Newby Island Compost Facility, Milpitas, CA, USA - Passage2 37B (SPAdes) (version 3) ... | reverse complement strand
GGGCGCCGCCATGACGGCGGGATCGACCTTCGCGCAGCGCAGTTTTTTGAAACACAGCCGCGTGCAGGAATCCGCCGCCGATCAGGCGGGCGTGCGCTATTTGAAAGACGCGCATTTGCCGCTGGACGGCTTTTTAAGCTTCATGGGCAAGCTCTCCGCGCAGGAACTGCTGCCGGAATCCCAGCAGTCGGAATATGTGCGCACCCACCCGCTGACGCGCGACCGCATCGATTTTCTGCAAACCGCCGTGAACCAACAGCGCCGCAAGGACCCCGTGCCGCCCGAATGGATTGAAACCCACAAACGCATCCGCGCGAAACTCTTCGGCTATCTTTTCCCCGAACGCGCCGTGAACGACAAGGGCACGGATATCGCCAGCCGTTACGGCCGCACGATTGCGCTGTACCGCCGCGGCCGCACGGCGGAGGCGTTGGCCGAAACCGACAGGCTGATCGCGCTGGAAAAAAACAATCCGTGGTTCCACGAACTGAAAGGGCAGATCCTGTTTGAAAACGGACAGGTGGCCGAGTCCGTCGCGCCCTATAAAACCGCCGTGACCCATGCGCCCCATTCGGGCATGATCCGCGCGGCCTATGCCCATGCGCTGATGGAAAGCAGCCGCAACGACGACAAGGCGGCATTGCAAGAGGCGGTCAGCCAGCTCAAGACCTCCCTGCGCACGGAGCCTTATCAGGCCCGCACCCACCGCCTGCTGGCCACCGCCTATGGCCGGCTGGGGCAGGACGGCATGTCGCATCTGCATCTGGCGGAGGAAGCCTTTATCCGCGGCAATTATGCCTTTGCGCGGCGGGAGATCATTCTGGCGCAGAAATCCCTGCCCAAAAACAGCCCCGCCTGGCTGCGGGCGGATGACATTCAGGCCGAAATCCGCAAAAAAGAGCAAAAAAAGAATTGATTTTTAAGGCTTTCGCACACAAATTCTTAATATGAAGGGCTTATCGTGGGGTATCGGGGCTTCATCCAGCCTGTCCGCCCCCTCAACCGGGAGAATACCATGTTTCAGACGCTTAAAACCTTTTTGCCGGCCGTCATGCTGACCGCCGCGCTGACCTTTGCCGGCGCCGCGCCGTCGGCTGCCGAAGGGCTGACCAAGGAAGCCGTGCAGAAAATCGTGCATGACTACATCATGGAGCATCCCGATGTCATTCTGGATGCGGTGAACCAGTACCAGCAGCGCACCATGGAGGAAAAGCAAAAAGCCGCCGTGGAAACCAACCGCGAGTTCCTGTTCCGCGACGAGCGTTCCCCCGTGATCGGCAACCCTGAAGGGGACGTGACGATTGTGGAATTTTTCGATTACAACTGCGGTTACTGCAAACGCGTGCTGCCCGCCGTTCTCGACCTGATCAAGGAAGACAAGAACCTGCGCGTGGTTTTCAAGGATATCCCGATCCTCGGCCCCACGTCCGAAACGGCCGCGAAATGGGCGCTGGCCGCACAACGCCACAACAAATACTTTGAATTCCATCAGGCGCTGATGAACCACAAAGGCCCCCTCACGGACGAAACCCTGAACAAGTTTGCCACCGATCTCGGCCTGGATCCCGCGCGCCTGAAAAAGGATGCGGAAACGACCGACGTGCTGTTGCAGATCGAGCGCAACCGTTCGCTCTTCACCCAGATGGGTTTTGGCGGCACGCCCGCCTTTATCATCGGGGAGGAAGTCGTTCCCGGCGCGGTCAGCAAGGAAGAAATGAAAAAGCTGATCGACAAGACCCGCGCCGCCAAAGCGGCGAAAAAGGACAAGAAGGACAAATAAGCCCGTCCCTTTGCCTTGAAAGGCTTTTGAAAACCGCCGGCGCCGCCAAGGGCCGGCGGTTTTTTCATGCCCTTCCCTTGCCCCGCCGCATGCCGAAAGGACGCGGCAGGTATTAACGACTCACCCGGCGCGACTCAATTTCCTTTTTTATCATTGAATATCAAACCATTATCCACGCCCCTGCGCCTCTGAATCCCGGCAGACGGGCGCGGCAGGCGGTTTTTATCGCGTCGAAAATTAAGATTTCATCAAGAATTTGACACTGTTTTGTGAATTTATAGGCCATTGAAAATAAATGATTTTAAAACCTGTTTTAAAACTTTGTTACTCCAAAAATTAACTTTTTGTTTATAAATTCCTTTGACAGCATTTCTGGAAAATGTTTTACTATTAACATAAGACATTAACAAACGATTAACACAATCAAGGAAACCGCAAAAACACCGCAAGGGTTTGAATTTTAAAGGGGAGTTAGAACAATGGCACGCATCCTGGTCGCAGAACACAACAGCACAACCGCCGCCTACCTGCACGCCGCACTGAAAAAGGCCGGCAATACCGTGGATGTTGTTGATAACTGCCTTGATGCTTGGCGCGTCTCCTCCGATGACACTTACGACATTCTGGTCGTGGATGTGGTCATGCCGGGGATCGACGGTTTCATTCTGGCGCAAAAAGCGCTGCAGGAAAATCCCGAGCTGCAAGTCATTTTCGTGACCGGTTTTGCAGGCGTTGCGATGGATACCTATGCCACCCCCGCCTATGCGCCTGCCCCGATCACGACGCGTCCCTTCCACCTGAAGGATATCGTTTCCCGCGTGCGTTACCTGATGGGTCAGGGCGGCCTGCCCTCCAGTCAGCCGCAACCGGCGCGCGGCACGGATAACGTGGTTTATGCCGATTTCGCGCATCACGCGCGCACGGCGCAGCAAGCGTAACAAATCAAGATCAGGGAGAGATCACCATGTCCTTTCGCGAAACCTTTAAGAAAGTGGTGCAATCGGTGAAACAGGCCGTGACGATCCCCGAGGGATTTTTCGCCCAGCCGCAGCCGATCCCTGTGCGCGTGACCTATGACACCCGCCGCACGCATCGCCCGCACCAGCCGAACCACTGGTAAGTATTGGCAAGCATTACTCCGACGACACACACATGTTTTGAAGGAACCCCAAACCCCTATTTGACGACCCGATTACCCTCCGTACCCCCTATAGCCGGCACCTGCCCCCTCAGGTCCGGCTTTCTTTTTTGCCGCAGGCGGTGCGCCCGCGCATCGGGCAAGCCCCCCGCCGCCGCGCCCGCAAAGGGGCCAAGACGCACAAAAAGCGGCGGAAAATCAGGGGATTCATACCTCTTGCCGAATCCCTTCAGCTTATGCTAAACAAAGCTCACTTGAAACGACCCTGTCGTCACGTGGACACATAGCTCAGCGGTAGAGCACTATCTTGACATGGTAGGGGTCACAGGTTCAATCCCTGTTGTGTCCACCATTTTTTTCTTCTGACCATCCAAGCCTTGAAAAACCGTAAACGGGAAAAGCGCTGCTTTGCCGTCGTGCGTGCGTCTGGATTTACCTGAACATCCCACATATGATGAAGATACGCAGGGCTTGGGGATTTTCATGAAAACATCACGCGCACGCAAAATTTATTCTTTTTGGTTTTTTGTCTTTTTATGCCTTGCGGCAGGGCTGTTCTATGCGGGCCAGAAGAGCGGCCTGTTCATGTCTACGGCCCAAAAAATCGCCCGGAAGGAATACACAGATGCCGAAAGAGAAACTTTCATTTTGAATGCGCTGTTAAATGTCCGAAGAGCACCGCCTAAAAAAACCGTTTTCAATACCTATGATCCGCCAAGCTCGCCGGCAGATATTGATTACTCCCCACAAGAAAAGGCTATTTATAAATTCCCCGCAGATATCACCGTGGGCTTTGACCAAAGCCGCCGCACAGAAATATTCTACAAGTCTTTAGAAAAAGAGCTTCAGACGTTTTTACCGCAACTGAAGAACCTGACGGAGCTTGACATCCGCGTTGTAAATGCCGCCGACAAAGAAACAGAAAATAAAAACAATAATATCCAGATATACCTTATCGCAAACGATGGTTTTACACAGTGGGTAGATGGCAAGCCCGTATTTACGGGACATGGCGCTGGGGCCTTTACGCAAGTATTCATTCTCGACGATCCCCGCATGCGCGACGACGTTATCACCTTCAATGTGCTTTCTCCGTTTTTGAGGGGATATGCCTATTTTGACCAAGATCGTCATCTTATGCACGCCGAATGCTATATGTGGACGTATATGGAACCTGCCGACCGGCAGGCTACGATGCGGGAATGTCTTGTGCGTGCGCTGGGGGTCGTCGGAGAAATAAAGGCGGAAGAGCCTTTTCAATCGCCCGAGCTGCCCGATATTTTAAAAAGAACTTTGTCCTTTCTTTATTGCAAAGAAATCAAAGGCGGCATGCATCAAGAAGATGTTCTGGAGATCCTCCGCAACGGGTAATGCCTGTAACAACCGCCAACAGAGGGCGGGCAGATATACCTCCCCCTTGCTTCTCCGCCCCTATCCCCCTAGGCTGAAGGGAGAAGGAGTTTTGCGCATGCGCCGTTTTGTTTTGCCGTTGTTTTTGCTCTCCGGTTCGATGTTTGTCCTGATCGCCGTTTTGTCCGGCGTTTTGTCCGGCGCGGCGCGGGCGGAGACGGCAACGGCAGAGGCGCAGGCCGCGCGGGAGACCTATATCCCCACGCTGCGGCTTTACCCTGCGCCCGCGTTCGAGGCGATGGGCATCCGCATCGCCTACGTGCCGGAGACCGTCAAGCCCGGCAACGGCCGCTATACCTGCGGCGGGCTCGACCAGCGCCGGCTGGCGCAAGCCGTGCCGCCCCTTGCAAAGGCCGCGCAAATCCTGCCCGCCGCGGCATGGCGCAAAACAAAACTCAAATACCTTTTGCTGTGCAGTACGGCCAAGGCAGGCGGGCGCGAGATCGGCGGCATTCCCGTCGCGCCCCTGCGTTTGCTAATGCTGGACGTGGGGGAGGCGCCCGCCGCGACACAGGGCTTTACGCATACCTTGCTGCACGAGTTGTTTCATTTGATCGAAATGCAGGACAACAGCTTCACCGATGCGGCATGGAACGCCGCCTTTGGCGGGTATGACAACAGCTATGGCCCGCGCGCGGGCGATACGCGGCCCGGCAGCGGCGGCAAGGGTTTTGTCAACGGCTACGGCAAAAGCTTCCCGCATGAGGAACGCGCGGAAATTTTCGCGCGCTATGCCCTTTCCCCCGATGTGCTGGAAGATGCCATCGCGCGCGCACGCGACGATGTGTTGCAACAAAAACTGGATGCCGTCATCCGCAAAAGCCGCCGCATGATCGGCCCCGATGTTTTTTAAGCGGCCTTCAAGGAACTAAAAGAAAGGAAACGCGCCCGCATGCAAAAGAAAGCCGTCTATATCGCCCTTGCCGTTGCGGCGGCGCTGTTCATTCTCTGGTCCGCGCATCTGGCGGGCTTGCTGCTGCTCGGCCTGATCTGCCTTGCCGTGCCGGTTTTGCAAAAACGCCTCGGCCTGCGCAGTTTTGACGATCTCGATGCCCGCATCGCCGCCATGCCGCGCCTTGCCAAAGTCGCGATTGCCGCCGTCATCGGCGCCTATATCGGCAATACCCTTGGCCGCGCCTTTTTGCTCGGCACATCGCTTTGCACCGTCCTTTTCGCCGCAGGCCTCGGGGGCCTTGCATGGTACGCCGCCGCCCGCGCCGCGCCGCCGTCATAAATCTTCCCTCCCGTTTTTTAATTCACAGGTTCAAGAACCCGCCGCTTTTTATGCGGAACCGGCTTGCTGCCGCGGCGTTGGTGAAACGGTCACGGTGCGCAACTGCGCGAGACAAGCCGTTCATTGAGAATAAAAACAAAACGCGATGAAGAGGAGAAGACCATGACAAAGCATACCATTACCGCCCTTTGCAAAAGCCGCGCCGCGACGGAAGACGCGCTGCGCCAGCTGGAGGCGCTGGGCTTCACGGAAGACCAGATCAGCCTGCTGATGAGCGATGCCACGCGCGGCAAGGCTTTCCGTCTTGTCGAAGGCACGAAAGCGGATGAAGGCGCGGCGGCAGGCGCAACCTTCGGCGGCGTTCTGGGTGCCATTATCGGCTCCATCGGCACGGCGGGCGCGCTGGCCATTCCGGGCTTTAACGTCGTGGTCGTCGGCTCGCTGGCGGGTGCGCTGGCCGGTCTGGGCGCGGGTGCGGCAACGGGCGGCATTCTGGGCGCGCTGGTCGGCATGGGCGTGCCGGAGCATGAGGCCAAGGTCTACGAAAAAGAGCTTAGCGCCGGCAATATCCTGATCGCCGTCGATGCCGAAACCGATGAGCGCGCAAAACAGGTCGAAAACGTGCTGCGGTCGGTCGATGCGACGGATATCGCGGCCTGAAGGTTTCAACTCCTGTTGAAAAGCATCTCCCGCCCCTCCCTGAACGGAGCGGCGGGAGGTGTCTTTTGCACCGCCCGCAGGCCCCTTGCGACGGCATTGCTATGGGGACGCAAAAAAGCTAATCTGGCGGGCATCTGGACACGTTTTTAAAGAAGGATTCCCGCCATGACCGAAGCGCTGAAAACCCAAGCGGATGTCCCCGCCGCCGGCGCCCTGCCCGCCAGCCCGATCGTGATGATCCCCGCGCGCATGGCATCGACGCGCCTGCCCGAAAAACCGCTGGCGTATATCGGCGGCCTGCCGATGATCGTGCATGTCATGAAACGGGCGGAGGAAGCGAAACTCGGCCGCGTCGTCATCGCCTGCGCCGAGAGCGAGATCAAAACCGCCGTGGAAGCCGCAGGGGGCGAAGCCGTGCTGACGGATCCGAACCTGCCCTCCGGCTCCGACCGCATTTTGCAGGCGCTGAACCAGATCGACCCCGAAGGCCGCCATGATGCCGTCATCAACGTGCAGGGCGACCTACCGACGATCGATCCGCAGCTGATCCGCACCGCTTTCGAGCTGCTGGAAAATCCCGAAACGGATATCGGCACGCTGGCCGCCGTCATCACGCAAGACGCGGAAAAAACCAACCCCAATGTCGTCAAGGCCATTGCCGAAATCAATTTCGACAAGGCGGAGCGCGTGGGCCGCGCGCTGTATTTCACGCGCACGACCGCGCCTTCGGGCGACGGGCCCCTGCTGCACCACATCGGCCTTTACACCTATCGCCGCACGGCCTTGCAGCGCTTTGTTTCCGCGCCGCCCGCCGCGCTGGAAAAACGCGAGCGGCTGGAACAATTGCGCGCCCTTGCGCTCGGCATGCGCATCGATGTAGCCGTGGTGGATACCGTGCCGCTCGGCGTGGATACGCCGGAGGATCTGGAGACCGCGCGCAAGATGTTGAAAGCGTAACGCCCGCATGTCGCACGATATCCTCCCCCGCCTTGCCGCCCTGTGCCTGGATTTTGAAACGGCGAATTACGATGCCGCTTCCGCCATTGCGCTCGGCTTTTGCGGCGTGGATGCGGCGGGCGGGATCCTGTTTAAAAAATCATGGTTGTTCCGCCCCGAAGGCCGCCTTTACATCCGCCCCGATTTTATCGACATTCACGGCATCACGCCCGCGATGCTGAAGGGCAAGCCGCGCTTTCGCGAACTGTGGGACGAGATCGGCCCTTATCTGGTCGCCGCGCCGCTGCTGGTCGCGCATAACGCCGGTTTCGACCGCCGCGTGCTGGAAGGCACGCTCGCCCGCGCGGAAATCGACCTGCCGCGCAAGAACTGGCAATGCACGGTGCAGCTGGCGCGCCGCACGTGGCCGTTTTTGTACAACCACAAGCTTTCCACCGTCGCGGAACACATCGGCTTTGCCCTCAACCACCACGACGCGGGCAGCGATAGCGAGGCCTGCGCCCATATCCTTGCCCATGCGGCCTTTTTCGCCGCGCAAAAAACCGCCTAACCCAAAAGTCAGAAACCCATGCCTGCCAAAACCCGCACCCAAAAAATCGCCTTTCAGGGCCGTCTCGGCGCCTATTCCCACACGGCCTGCGTCACGGCCTTTCCAAAGCTGGAGCCGCTGCCTTGCAACGGTTTTGCCGAAGCCTTCCGCGCCGCCGAAACGGGCAAGGCTGCCTATGCGATGATCCCGATCGACAATTCCATCGCGGGGCGCGTGGCGGATATTCACCACCTGCTACCGTCGTCGTCGCTGACCATTGTGGCGGAACATTTCATTCCCGTGCATCACTGCCTGCTGGGCGTGCAGGATGCGAAGCTGGAGGACGTCAAAACCGTCTATAGCCACGTGCATGCCCTGCCCCAGTGCAAAAAATTCATCGCCGCGCACAACCTGAAACCGGTGGTTTTCGAAGACACCGCCGGTTCCGCCGCGAAGGTGGCGGAGATGGGGGACAAATCCTATGCGGCCATCGCCTCGGGTCTGGCGGCGGAGCTGTACGGCCTTAAAATCCTGAAACGGAATATCGAGGATGAAAGCGGCAATACCACGCGCTTCATCGTGCTGACCAAAGGCGCGAAGCTGCAAAAACGCGTGAAGGGCCGCAAATACATGACCTCCATCCTCTTCAAGGTGCGCAACATTCCTGCCGCGCTTTACAAAGCGCTGGGCGGTTTTGCCACCAACGGCATCAACATCACGAAGCTGGAAAGCTATCTGGAAGGCAACAAATTCCATTCCGCGCGTTTTTATTGCGAGGTGGAAGGCCATCCGCATGACATCGGTTTCGAACATGCGCTGGATGAACTGCGGTTTTACGCCGCCGATATCCGCATGCTCGGCACCTATCCCTGCCACAGCTACCGCGCGCGTACCTGATATTGTTCAGATCACGTTAAAAAGATACAGCAGCAGGATCACCGGAATCGGCAGGCCGATCAGCCACAACAAAACACCTTTCATTTTATCTTCTCCTTCTCGCCGGCCGCACGGACGGACAGGGACCTAAGGCGGCATTGTTTTTTGTTTTTTACACAGAACCTACGCCCCAAACCGCCCGCCCGTTCCGGCATCCGGCGGGGCGGCACGGGGCTTCTTTGCGTAAATATTTCCAAATACGTCATTTTTCCGTTCACGCGCCCGCCCGTGCATGCTAGGCTTGAGCCACAATTTCAAGGAAGAGCGTCGATGCGGCGCGCTTGATCGGTTTTACGTTTTTCAAAAAAGGGGTTTTGCAATATGGCAACCTACGCACAACTGGCTTCCAAGCTCCTGCGCGACGCGGCAACATTTTTCAGAAACGTGGGCGCCCAGAACGAGCCCCTGAAAGAGCAAATGAACGACAACGCCACTGTGTACGAACAAGTGGCGGATTTGCTGGAAAAAGATCCCAACGGAGAGCTGGATCTGAGCGGCGACGATTAACACCGTCCCCTGTTCCGTTTCTTTTTTTAAGAACAAAAAATGGCGGTTTTCCGCCATTTTTTCTTGCCTTGCCCCTGTCTTTGCTTGAGCCGCAGCCCCTGCCTGCGCTACAATAGATACGGGTTTAAAGGGGAGATGCCGCACGCCCTGTGCATACCGGCGCGGCATTTCGATGATGATGACGGTGCTGCCGCGAAATACCGCAAGGAGCAGGCCGGCGATTTTTCCGACTGTCGGGGGTTTAACGAATATCCATGGGAATTTTCTCACGTTCCGCAAAACGCAAGGTCGGCGGCAAGAGCCGCAAGAACGCAACACCTTTGCTGCCCGCCGCCCTGCAAAGCTTTATCGCCCACCGCCTGACGGACAGTATCGGCACAGGCTTTGCGCTGCTCGGCGGCGCCATGATGCTTGCGCTCGGCAGCTATCATGCGAAGGACCCGTCCCTCAATACCGCCGCGCCTGCCGATGCGCCGGTGCAAAACCTGCTCGGCACCGCCGGCGCCTATAGCGCCGATCTGCTGCTGCAAACGCTGGGGCTTGCCGCATGGACGCTGGCCATTGCCTTTGCCGTCTGGGGATACCGCATTTTGCGCCGCAAGCCGCTGCCGCTGCTGAGCAGCCGTTTGCCGCTGCTGCTGGCCGCCGCGCTGTGCTGCGCCGTCATGCTGGCGCGCATGCCTGCTTTCGACAACTGGGGCATCGGCGCCTATATGGGCGGCTCGGCGGGCGCGCTGATCTTCAACGGTCTGGCGCAGCCTTTGCAAAGCTGGATCGGCACGATGGCCTTTTCCTTCATCGCGCTGGCGGCGGGAATTTTGTTTGTCACGGCCTATTTGCTTTCCCTCGGCGTCAGCCTTGGCGAATGGCTGTCGGGCCTGCGCCGCACGCGCGACATCAGCCGCTTTCTGGCGGTAAAAACCGCCGCACTGATCCATGCCGTGCGCAGCTGGCATTACCGTTACAGCACCCTGTCGCGTGAAACGGCGACCGCCGCCCCTGCGCGCCCGCGCCGCGTGCGCCTTGACCGGGATGTCGCGGAAGACGACGAAGACGGGGACGATGCGGAAGAGGCCGCCGAAACGATCCTCGCCGCGCCGAAACGCAAACCGGTTGTCGCGCCGCGCGCCGAAAAACCCAAAGCCGCCCCCGCTGCCGAGAAGCAGAAAAAACTCAACCTGCGCAGCAGCGACGATGAATGGGAGCTGCCGCATCTCGACCTGCTGGACGATGTGCCGGAAAACCAGGGCGCGGCACGCCTGGACGAGGCCGCGCTGCAAAAGAACGCGGAAATGCTGCAATCCACGCTGGCCGATTTCGGCGTGCAGGGCGATATCCTGAAGGTCAATCCCGGCCCCATCGTGACGCTTTATGAAATGGAGCCTGCGCCCGGCACCAAAACCTCGCGCGTGGTGGGGCTGTCCGACGACATCGCCCGTTCCATGAGCGCGGTTTCCGCCCGCATCGCCGCCGTCCCCGGCAAGAACGCCATCGGCATCGAGCTGCCGAACGCCAAGCGCGAAACGGTTTTCCTGAAGGAACTGCTGGGCAGCCGCGACTACGACAAGCATACGGCGAAACTGCCGCTGGTGCTGGGCAAGAACATCGCGGGCGAGCCGGTGATTGCCGATCTTGCGCGCATGCCGCACCTGCTGGTCGCGGGGACAACGGGCTCCGGTAAATCCGTTGCCGTCAATACGATGATCCTCTCCCTGCTCTACCGTCTGTCGCCGGAGCAATGCCGCTTTATCATGATCGATCCCAAGATGCTGGAACTGTCGGTCTATGACGATATTCCGCATCTGCTCACCCCCGTGGTGACGGAGGCGCACCGCGCCGTCGTCGCGCTCAAATGGGCCGTGCGCGAAATGGAAGACCGCTACCGCGCCATGTCGAAACTGGGCGTGCGCAACATCGACGGGTTCAACGAGCGCGTGCGCGAGGCCCGCGACAAGGGCGAGGTGCTGATGCACAAAATCCAGACGGGTTTTGATTCCGACACCGGCAAGCCCGTGTACGAAGAACAGCCCATTCCGCTGAACGACCTGCCCTATATCGTCATCATCGTCGATGAATTCGCCGACCTGATGCTGGTCGCGGGCAAGGAAGTGGAAAACGCCATCCAGCGTCTGGCGCAAATGGCGCGGGCGGCGGGGATCCACCTGATCATGGCCACGCAGCGTCCCTCCGTGGATGTGATCACGGGCGTGATCAAGGCGAACTTCCCGACGCGCATTTCCTTCCAGGTCACGTCCAAGATCGACAGCCGCACCATTCTGGGCGAAGGCGGCGCGGAAACCCTGCTGGGTCAGGGGGACATGCTCTACATGGCTTCGGGCGGGCGCATCCAGCGCGTGCACGGGCCCTTCGTTTCGGATGACGAGGTGGAAAAGGTCGTCAACTGCCTGAAGGCGCAGGGCGTGCCCAATTACATCGACGGCGTGACCGAGGATGACGAGGGCGGCATGTTCGGCGAGGCCGGCTTTGACAGCGGCGGCGGGGACGATCTCTACGATCAGGCGGTCGCCATCGTCCTGCGGGAACGCAAGGCCTCCACAAGCTTTATCCAGCGCCATTTGCAGATCGGCTATAACCGCGCGGCGCGGCTGATCGAACGTATGGAAAAGGAAGGCCTGATTTCCCCTGCGAACCATGTTGGCAGACGCGAAATTCTGGTGGATAATTACGGGACGTAATCTTTAGGGAAGCATTCTCATGACCAAACCGATCAAAACAAAATCCTTTATCGCCGCGCTGGGTGTCGCGGCACTGGCCGCCGTCGCCCTGCACAACGGCGCCGCTGCGGAAAGCATGGCGGAAAAGGTGCGGGAGAAATACCGGAAAGACGACACCGTCATGCTCGGCAATGTCGATGCGCTGGATTACCGCCGCACGCTTTTCGCCCCCTTCGGCCAGAAAACCCTGCGCCTTGAAGCGCCGCAAGGCATGTGCTTCCTGGATGAAACGAATTACACCGAACGCCAGATCATGAACGCGCTGCGCCAATTCCTGAGCGAAAAAACGCAACACAGCCTTGTGGCCGCCTTTGTGGACTGCCTGCAAATGTCCGCCGTCGGGCAGGGCAGCCAGGATGTGCGCCTGACGGACGGCGGCATTTTCACCTGGCCCGTCGTTCCCGGGGAAAAAATCCCCGCAACGCTGGAAGAATACCTTGCCCAGCGCGATACCACGGATGAGGAAAGCGTGCGCAGCATGCTGGTCGATTTCATCGATCTGCAAGTGGACGAAACCCCGCAGCAAAGCGATGCGGGCGTGACGCGCGGCTATACCGGCACGTTCGAATCTTCCAACGAAAAAATCAAAACGGTGGGCGTTGCGGGTATAACGCTGATTCAGGGCATGCCTGTCGCCATCAATATCAGCCATTCGGGCAAAAAACTGACCCGCACGAAGGACGATCTCTACGCCCTCATGGATAAAATGCTGCAACAGCAAGTGGCGCTGAACAACGTGCGCTAAACGCCCGCAGGGCGCAGGGTTTGAACCCTTTGCCCGTGACAAGCGTTAAGCCACAGGCAAAACCCCCGCCTGCATCCGCGGCGGGGGTTTTGTCATGCCGGCCTTCGACGAAGGCTTGTACTCTCCCGTCCTGCCGCCTATAAAAAACGGCAGGAGATTGAAAAACCGCCGAAAGGAGCCGCCCCCGTGCCGCATCGCCCGTTTGCCCTGTTTCCGGCCGCCTGCCTATGCCTGACCCTTGGTCTTGGCCTTATTGCCGGCCTTGCCGCGCCCGCCCTTGCCGCCAAGCCGCAGGCGGCGGCGCAGCCATCCTCCCTGACGGCGGAAGCCCGGGCCGATGTGCAGGCGGCGGAAGATTATCTCAACAGCCTGCGCACGCTCAAAGCGCGTTTTGTGCAAACCGACAACGGCGGGCACCAGAGCGCGGGCAATTTCCTGCTCAAGCGCCCGGGACGCATGCGTTTTGAATACGACAAGCCCGTGAACGATTTCATCGTGGCAGACGGCACTTTTGTGCATTATTACGATGCGCGCATGCAGCAGCAAAGCAGCGCCCCCATCAGCCGCACGCTGGCCAATTTCTTTTTGCAAAAGGACATCAAAATCTCCGGCGATATCGCCGTGGACGATGTGCGCCGCGAAAACGACGGCCACCTGCTGGTCATCACCGTCAGTCAGGCGAAAGACCCGCTTTCGGGCAATCTCAGCATCGCCTTTGACCGCGACCCCAAAACGGGGGCCCTGTCGCTGAGCCGCTGGCGCGTCGTGGATCCGCAGGGGCTGATCACGGAGATCACGCTGGCCGATGTCAAAACGGGAATCAGCCTTGATAACGGCCTGTTCCATTACTACGATCCGCAACGGACCAAGCCGCGGTACAACTGATTTCAAGCCATTGAAATGTATTGCCTATTTCGGTTTTCTTGAAAGATTACGAAAACCCGTATAGAATATAAGTACATTTTTTGAGTATTAAGAAGAAGTTAACAACCGTTTAATCAGAGGGGATGAGTATTCCATGGCCAAGGATACAGATACGGCAGATGTAAAAAAACCGGAACAGACTGACGAAGTCGCCTTTGTCGGCGCCGCACCTGTCACGGATGCCCCTGAGAAAAAGAAGGATTTAGCGGCGGACCAGCCGGGGTTCCAGGAACACCCGACCGTTGCCGCAGAAGCCGAAGCCGCCAAGGCGAAAAAAGCCAAGAACGGCGAAGATTTTGAACTGTTCGAACAGAACAATCCTCCGCCGCAGGAAGAAGCTGCGGAGAAAAAGCCGAAAAAGCCCAAGCCGGAAGAGCAGCCCGTCTATGTCCCGCAGGACACATACGTACCGGGTATCAGCAGCCAGAATATGATCTTGCTGAACGATGCCTGGGGGATCGCGACGATTACCCGCGCACTTGATGAAGCGCTGGAAAACGCCCGCATCAGCCACGATGAATCATCCGGAAAGATGAAATTCAAGCTGGCGAACGGGCACAAGATCGAATGGTTCCCCGAGCACAACGGCATCAAGGGCTTCATCGGCTTCCCGCACCGGACAAAGATGGATGATCTGGATGCCAAGATGGTCATCGCCGTGCTGGCCTCTCAAGGCAAAGAAAAAATCTCCCTTTACGGTAACCGCGAAAGCAAGGAAAAAATGTGGCTCGAAGCCATGCGTCAGGGCCTGCAGGTCACAAACTTCCAGCCCCTGCCCAGCGACGATCCGAACAGCGTTTACCAAAAATGGCTGCGTGAATCGCGCGACCTGCACACGGGCGCTGCGGCAAACCCCGATGCGCCGAAGAAGGAAAACACCGTCGATCAACCGGAAAACAAGGCGGACAAGCCCGAAGAAACCAAACCGGTAGACAACAGCAAACCCGCCGAAACAAAACCGGATGATGCCAAGCCTGCGGAAACCAAACCCGCAGAGACCAAGCCTGAAGAAGCCAAGGCAGAAGCCCCTGCAACGGAGCAGCCTGCGGTGAAATCCAGCTTCCTTGCCGAAAAACCGGCAACCGAAGAAAAAGCGCCGGAAAAACCCGCGGTCACGGAAGCCAAGGCCGAAGCAACCAAGCCTGCGGAAACCAAACCCGCAGAAGCAAAACCTGCCGAAACCAAGGCCGAAGCGCCCGCAACGGAACAGCCTGCGGCCGTGAAGTCCAGCTTCATCGGCACCGCCACCGACAAAAAGGATGACGCGCCCAATCCCAAAGGGCCGAGCATGCCGCGCAACGAGACCTTTGAGGACTTCCTCGACCGCCGCATCCAGCAGGCGAAGAACCCTCAGGTCGAAGCCGCGCTGCGTACCTTCAAGGCCGATTACAAAGCCGGCAACCTGAAGCTCGACGATTTCGACCGTCAGTTCATCAAGGAACGCCTGAGCGGCAACAAACCGCTCACCGCCACGAAGGTGAACACCGTCCTGGATTACGCCGCGAACAAGCCGGAAAACAAAGGCGTTGTCCTGCCGCGCGTGGACGCAACGTCCAAACCGCAGGCAACAGCGCCCAAAGCGCAGACGACAGCGCCCCGGCAAAAAGGGAATAATCTCGGCTAAACCGTAGAAAGCCTTCAAATACTTGACTTTTTCGGGCTTCCCCCTAGATTGTAGGCGGAAGCCCGATCTCTTTCGGGGGCGCAAAACCGACAGCGAAACCCGCCCCCGATCCAGCCAAGGATAAACGACATTACCGTGACCGCCGCCCCCGCCACGCCCCGCCGCTACAACGCCCGCATCACCGGCATCAATGATGTCGGCCCCGATACGCGCGTGTTGAAGGTGGAGCTGGAAAACCGCCTGCGTCTACCTTTTGCGGCGGGCCAATACGCGCTGCTCTCCGCCGGGGGACACGAGGCACGGCCCTTTTCCATCGCCTCCACCCCCGATGCGCCGCAGCTGGAATTCCACATCCGCAGCCTAGGTCAGGGGCTGAGCGGCTTTCTGGTCAACGATGCCGCGCTCGGCACCGCCGTGACGATTGAAGCCCCCTTCGGTGCCAGCCACTGGCGCGCCTCCGACCGTCCGTTGCTTGCCCTCGCGGGCGGGCTCGGCATTGCGCCGCTGAAGGCCATTTTGGAAACGCAACTGGCCGCGGCAGGCGCGCCGCCCTGCCATCTGTACTGGGGCGTGCGCACATCGGCGCAATTGTATCTCGACCGTTTTTTCCGTCAGCTGGCGCAAAAACACCCGCGTTTCAGCTATATCCCCGTGCTGTCCGATGCCGGCGCGGAAGACACCTGCCGCACGGGTTTCATCAGCGATGCCGTCACCGCCGATTTCGACACGCTGGCCGGTTTTGACATTTATATGGCAGGCCCGCCGCCGATGGTTGCGGCCACCCTGCCCGCGCTGCTGCATCACGGCGCGGACAGCGACCGTATTTTCAGCGATGCCTGGCCCACCGCCGAGAAAGGGGGCGCTCCGTGACCACCTATGTCTTTCCGCCCGCGCCGCTGCCCTTCCTGCCTGTGGCAGGCACACGCGATGTTTTTCCCGTGCGGCGGATTTTCTGCGTCGGGCAAAACTATGCGCTGCATGCCGCCGAAATGGGCGCCAAGGCGGGGCAAAGCGACGAAATGCCCATCTTTTTCATGAAGCCTGCCGATTGCCTGACCCATGACGGCGACCGCGTGGCCTATCCGCCGCTGACCGCGAACCTGCATCACGAGGTGGAACTGGTCGTCGCGCTGAAAAGCGGCGGGCGGGATATCCCCGAAACCGCCGCGCTGGACCATGTTTTCGGCTATACGGTCGGGCTGGACCTGACGCGCCGCGATTTGCAGGCCGCCGCCAAGGCCGCAGGCAAGCCGTGGGATATGGCCAAAAGCTTTGACGATGCCGCGCCTTGCGGACTGCTCATTCCGGCCGGGACGCTGGCGCATCACCCGCCGCGCGGGTTCATCCAGCTTTCCGTCAACGGCGCGTTGCGGCAGGACGGCCGGCTGGAGGATATGATCTGGCCTGTGCCGCGGCTGATCCATCTCCTGTCCCGCCATATCACGCTGGGCGCGGGCGATTTGCTGATGACCGGCACGCCTGCGGGCGTCGGCCCCCTGCTGCCCGGCGACAAGGTGGATGCGAGCATCGAGGGGATCGGCGACCTTTCCATCACCGTCCAGCACGCCGCCGGTTAAAAACCCCGCCGCAGCCCCTTATTCGGCTGGCAAAACGGGCCGTTTTTTAGGTATAATCCCCCCATGATCGGCACGGATATCGAACATTTGATGAAGCTTATCGCCCGCCTGCCCGGCTTTGGGCCGCGCTCGGCACGGCGCGCGGTTTTACATCTTCTGAAAAACCGTGAAAGCCTGATGCTGCCGCTGGCGCAGGGGCTGGAACGCGCCGCCGACGTCATCACCGAATGCCCTGAATGCCATAATCTGGATACCGTCAGCCCCTGCGCCATCTGCGCGGATGCGGCGCGCGACAAATCCCTGCTGTGCGTGGTGGAGGATATTTCCGACCTTTGGGCCATCGAGAAAACCGGCTCCTTCCGCGGCTATTACCACGTGCTGGGCGGCACGCTTTCCGCCCTCGACGGCATCACGCCGGAGGATCTCTCCATCCCGCACCTGACCGCCCGCGCGCGGGATAGCGCGGTAACGGAGGTCATCATGGCGCTCAATGCCACCATCGACGGGCAGACGACAGCGCATTACATCGCCGACTGCCTTGCCGGATGCAACGTCGCCATCAGCCAGCTGGCGCACGGCGTGCCCATCGGCGGACAGATCGATTATCTGGATGACGGCACCCTGTCCACGGCCCTTAAATCCCGAAAGACCGTTTAACCCCATGCAACACTTCGACCACATCAAGACCTGGGTCTTTGACCTGGACAATACGCTTTACGATGCGGATACGGAACTCTTCCGCCTTGTCGCCGACCGCATGACGGATTTTGTATCGCAGTTCCTGAAAATCGATGCCGGGGAAGCCAACCGCATCCGCAAGCATTACTACCACACCTACGGCACGACGCTGCGCGGGCTGATGGAGGAACACAGCCTCGACCCCACGGGATTTTTGCAATACGTGCATGATATCGATTACACGACCGTCACCCCCTGCCCCGTGACGCAGGAGGGCCTCGCGCGTCTTTCCGGACGCAAGGTCGTTTTCACCAATGCACCGCGCCATTTTGCGGTGGCGATGCTCGACCATCTCGGCATTGCGCAGCATTTCGACGGTGTTTTCGCCATCGAGGATGCGACCTATCTGCCCAAGCCGAATATCGAGACCTATCACACCTGCCTGGCGCGGCACGGCATCGACCCTGCCGCCGCCTGCATGTTCGAGGACATGGCGGTCAACCTGAAACCCGCGCATGACCTTGGCATGACCACGGTCTGGTTCCACGGCAAACAGGCCGAACAGCCCGAAGATGCCGCGCATATCCACCACAAGGCGGAAAAACTGACGCATTGGTTTGACGCCTATTTCAAAAACAGCAACCCCTGACAACAAGAGCCACCGCCATGTCCGATTTCAAGGAACTCGAAACCAGTATTGAAAACATCTGGGAGCAGCGCGACAGCCTGACCGACAAAACCAAAATTCTCGGCCAGAAAACGGTCGAGGAAATCATGGGCCTGATGAGCGGCGGCCAACTGCGCGTGGCGGAAAAACGCGACGGCGCCTGGCATGTGAACCAATGGGTGAAAAAAGCCATTCTGCTGTCCTTCCGCATGAACGACAACAACATCATTTCCGGCGGCCCCGGCGGCGCGCCGTGGTTTGACAAGGTCAAATCCCGCTTTGACGGCATGGATGCCAAGGCCTTTGCCGATGCGGGTTTCCGCGCCGTGCCGGGCTGCTTCGTGCGTGATGCCGCCTATATCGCGCCCAAGGTTGTTTTGATGCCCTCCTTCGTCAATATCGGCGCTTACGTCGATGAAGGCACGATGGTGGATACATGGGCGACCATCGGCTCTTGCGCGCAAATCGGGAAAAACTGCCATATCTCCGGCGGCGTCGGCATCGGCGGCGTACTGGAACCTTTGCAGGCCGGCCCCGTGATTATCGAGGATAACTGCTTTATCGGCGCGCGCGCCGAAGTGGCCGAAGGCGTGATTGTGGAAGAAGGCGCCGTGCTCTCCATGGGCGTTTATCTCGGCGCTTCCACCAAGATCATCGACCGCGCCACGGGCGAGGTTTTTACCGGCCGCGTGCCCGCCTATTCCGTCGTCGTGCCCGGCACGCTGCCCGGCAAGCCGTTGCCCGACGGATCGGAAGGCCCCGGCCTTTACTGCGCCGTGATCGTCAAGCGCGTGGATGAAAAAACCCGCGCCAAGACCTCCATCAACGATCTGCTGCGCGCGTAAACGCCATGGCACAGGACCCCGTTTCGATTTTGCAGGATCTGATCCGCTGTCCCAGCGTCACCCCCGCGGAGGGCGGCGCGCTGGATTATCTGGAAGGCATCCTGAAAAACGCAGGGTTCACCTGCCACCGCCTGACGTTTTCCGATATCGACACGCCGGATGTGGACAATCTCTACGCCCGCATCGGCACGGAAGCGCCGCATTTCTGCTTTGCCGGCCATACCGATGTCGTTCCGCCCGGCGATGTTGCCGCATGGTCTTTCGATCCCTTCGGCGGCCTTGTGAAGGACGGCTATGTCTGCGGGCGCGGCGCGGCGGATATGAAGGGGCCGATTGCCTGTTTCGTTGCCGCCCTTCTGGATTTTTTGCACGACAACCCGCTGAAAGGGTCGATCAGCCTGCTGATCACGGGGGATGAGGAAGGCCCCTCCATCAACGGCACGCCGAAAATGCTGCAATGGCTGGAAGAACACGGGGAGAAAATCGATTTCTGCCTTGTCGGGGAGCCGACATCGCGCCAGACGCTCGGTGATATGATCAAAATCGGCCGTCGCGGCACTTTGACGGGCTATCTGACCGTCACCGGCAAGCAAGGGCATGTCGCCTATCCGCATCTGGCCGACAACCCTGTGCCGAAGCTGGTCAGGCTGCTCGCCGCGCTGGACGATCTGGTGCTGGATACGGGCAGCGCGCATTTCCAGCCCAGCAATCTGGAGATTGTGACCGTCGATGTCGGCAATCCCGCCACAAACGTTATTCCGGCGCAGGCCCGTGCAGCCTTCAACATCCGCTTTAACGACCACTGGAGCGGCAAAACGCTGGAACAAAAAATCCGCAGTACGCTGGATGCCGTGAACCTGCCCTATCAGCTGGATGTGCAGGTGGGCGGTGAAAGCTTTTATACCGCCCCCGGCGTCTATTCCGACATGATCGCCGCCGCGATTGAAAAGGCGACGGGACAAAAGCCGGAGCTCAGCACCTCCGGCGGCACATCCGATGCGCGCTATATCAAAAACCACTGCCCTGTGATCGAATTCGGCATTGTCGGCGAGACCATGCATAAAACCGACGAGCGCGTGGCCGTTTCCGACATGCACGCGCTCGCGGGTATTTATCAGGACATCCTGAAAAGATTTTTCAAGCGTTAGGCCGCCATCCCTTGCCTTATTGGCAACGGCAGGGATAGTGGGCGTAGTCGCTCCCCTGCGGAATGGAGCAGGTGGATGTCGCGTTGACCGTTGTACATTCAACCCCGAGTTTATGCGGCAGGGCACCGCCCCCCGGGATCTGCTGGCCGTTCTGCGTCCAGCGGTACAGCGGCACGCTGCACAATTCATCCACGATTTCCTTCGGTCCCAGCTGGCCCGTCGCGCAGTCCATGTAACGGCGCCATGTGATGGAGCCTACCTTGGGCGGCGTACAGCTGTCCTCGCCGGAGATGAAATAGGCCGAGTTACAGGTACAGTTGATGGGGCCGTCGTTTGTCCACGGGCCGGTGACAGGGCCGGGGCAGGTAACATACTGCGTTTGCGGCACACCGGTACCGGTATAGCCCCTCCCTTCCTGACCGAGGGAGTCGTAATACTGGCGGCAGGTCAGCGTGCGGGTATTCGTCTTTTCCGCGCAGGCGCAGGTATCGGTGCCTTCCACCAGCGTCCAGCCGCTCCAGACACCGCTTTGCGCGCCCGTACAGGTCCAGTGGGATTCCTGACGCGGCGCAGCGCCTGTATATTGCCAGCCTTCCGGGTGGCCCAGCTGCGCGCAGTTGCGGGTGCGCGAGGTTGTATAGGGCACGCAGGTGCAACCGGAGTTATCCAAAGCACCGGTGGTTTCCGTACCGTCCGGGCAGGTGCGGGTGAACGGGCGGGTCGCCATCCCCGTCCAGCATCCGCTCAGATCGCATCTCGTCGCGCCGGCGTTGCCCACCGTCCCCGAGCCGGGCATCACGCCCGAGCTGTGGCAGCTGACGTTGGTGCTGCTTTCGACCGGCGTACAGGAGCAGATCCCCGAGGTTGCGGGGTTGCGGTCCACCCAGGAGGAGCCGTTGCAACGCTTGTGACGGCGGAAGGAAATACCGGATACGATCGTATCATACGTGTCGCCGTTCAGGCCGGGCGGAATGACCGCCGTTTCATAAACGCCGTCGATCTGACACATCTGCACGGTAATCTGCGGACAGCCGGAAACGCCCGTACATTTCGGCGTGCCGTCCGGATTGACCCCTGTCATATATTCGCCTTCCGGGCAAGGCACGTCGCCCGTCGGCGTAATACATTGCACGGAACCGTTGCTGATGCTGCTCAGCACCTGCCCCGGCGGACATTCCATGACAGGCTCGTCACCGCCGATCAGGTTCGCCATGAAGCAGTCGTCCAGCGACGGGTTGTTGCTGGTATTGCAAAGGCTGAAGGCTTCGAGGTTGTTGTTTTCCGTGACCTGCACGATCCCCTGCACATGCAGCGTGCGCGACGGCGAGTTGTTGCCGATGGCGACACGGCCGCCGGAACCGACATCGACAAGGTCCGTAATATCGCCGTTCTCGTTCGCGATGCGCCACAGCGGCGTTTCGTTAGAGGAATAATACTTGATATGGTCGTCGTAATGCGTGGAGGTATCCGTTGTGGCTTTCGACGATACGCGATAGCGGGCTCTGGTATCCGGCATGGCGGAACCCGTATGGCAGTTGATGGCGTCCAGCGCCTGCGCCGGGTTCAGACAGGGACGCTTCAGCTGGCCGTAGCGCGTATAGGCGCCGCGACCGTCTTCCCCGCTGCTGAACAGCACGAAGTGGGCGGAAGCCGCGGGCGAAATGGCCGACACCCCGTTCACGTCCAGAATATCGATCGCGCCGCCGTCCTTGCGGTAGGTATTCGCAACGGCAAGGTTCTCCGACACGGCATAATTCAGTTTTTGCTTATACCCGTCTTCCGCCAGATCTTCCGGCAGCGACAGGGCACGGAAAGGCACCGCCCCGCGGCGGACGCGCGGGCGCACCATAACCGGCGCGCTGGGGTTGGGGTTGATGTTGACGGTGCGGTCGCTTTCTTCCATGCAGATGCCGTTCACGCATTCCCCGACGCTGATCGCGGGATAGGCGAGATCGGAGGAATCGCATACGCCCTCCATCCCGTAATCCGGATCGTCACGCCCTGCCGTCAGGCGCGCCGGACAGGGATAGCGGCCGTTTTGCACCAGAAAGTGGCCGATGGCGTTCACAACCTGGTTCGTATTATCGACGGTCGTGCGCTGCACGGCGTTTTTTATGTAGATGTTATAGGCATTGGCAAAGGCGGCGATCAGGATGCCCACAACGGCCATGACAATTGCCATTTCCAGCAACGTATAACCGCGCTGCCCTGCATGAATGCTTTTGTCTGAAATATTTTTCATTGTCGTCACCACCTGATAAAAAACCTGTCCCACATCTTCGCCGTCACGGGCACGTCGGCTCGGCACCGGCCGGCGCACGGCACAGCCTGCTGCCGTCATCGCAGAACCCGACCAGGAACGTCCCGTTGGGGCAGTCCCCCGGCGCAATACTGCCCAAATTCACCTCTGCCGCGCAAAGGGCATCGTTAAACGCAATGCCGCGCATCATGCCGCCGGGGCCGCAGTTGACGCCGGAGCCGCCGATGATATCGGGATCAAAACATACCGATCCGTCCAGCGTACAGAAGGTGCTGGCACGCATGTTTTCCACCCGAATGTTGCCGTCAACGTGCAGGGAGAATTGCGGATCCTCCACATCGATGCCGACCTTGCCTTCCTTGTTGCGGATGGCGCCGACGCCGGAATAATACCATTTATCCGCCGACGTCACGTAAGAGGTCGTCAGCATCGCATCATCATAAAAACGCGGCCCCGGTACCGTCACGGTATAGTTCGGTTCGATAAAGCGCGGGCTTTGCGGATCGCAGTTCACAAGGTCGCGCCCCTCGCCCGAACAGGGGATGGGTATCGTCCCGTTGACCGACCAGCCGCCGCGGCGGTCGGGCCCGTGCGAAACAATCACAAACGGCCAGCTGTTTGACAAATCGTTGACGTTGGGGTTCGGCGCGCTGACATCCGTTTCCGACGCCTTGTCCCAGCGCGCCAGATCGATCGCGCCATAGTTCAGGTTAAAATTGATCCGGCCCGAAGGCGGCGGGGTTGTGGCGGTGACAAGGAAGCTGCTGGCCAGCAATTCCGTTACCGTATAGGTCATCATGGAACCCCAGCCGTCATAAGCCTCCCACAGGGCGAGGCCCAGCGTCTTGTACGGCACGACACCGCGCAGCAGGCGGTCTTTTTGTACGCCGGGCGTCGCCGGCACGCCGTTCAGGCCGGGAAAGGGTTTGCGCGCCCCTTCAATACGACAATGGCCGATGCAGGATGCGGGCGACAAGTTCGGATAGGCAAGCCCGCCCGGGCGGCAGTTTTCCACGCCCGAATTCGCATGGGTGGCCGGCAGCGCGGGATCGGCCGGACAGGGCAGACGTCCGTTATCCGCCAGAAAACGGCCAAGGGCGATTTCGATGTTGTTGCGTTTTTCAATCGTGGTGTTGAGCGCGGTGCGTTTTTGATAGGCATCGAAGGTGCTGAGCGCCGTTGCCACAAGCAGGCTGACAATCACCAACAGAATGGCGAGTTCGATCAGCGAAAATCCGGCGTCGTTCGATCCGGTTTTGCATGCCCGTGTCTGGTTGCGAATCATAGAAGCCCCTGATTGCAAATTACATTGCCCCATTTATCATTCTAGTCCGTGAGGTTGAAAAAATCCTTAACAAATTACTACCTCAATTCATCATTTTAATAAAATCAACGGCATGTCGGCAGGGGCCGGAAAACCCCTCCGGCCGGCAAGGCAGGTATCGGCATCATTCAAATTCCAGCGGGGCGCACATCAGGCCGCCGTTGCGGAAACCGATCATGAACTCGCCCGGCGGGCAACGTTTCCCCTCGAATCCCGTCGGCTTGGGCACGGCCACGCAGTCATAGACATCCGCGTTTTTGATCCCGCGCGGGATATAGAAATTGGTCGCATCCGGCGGCGGACATGCCATCCCCGTCCCGCCCAGCTTTGTCGCCGACCAGCAGTTGAGCATGTCCGGATTGTTGTTGCAGATCATATCCGTATTGACGCTGGCCGCCAGCGCATCGCCCGCAACATGCAGCTTGGCTTCTGGATCCGTCACGCCGATCCCCACGTTGCCGGGGTTGTTGTTGTACATTTTGATTTCACTGGCATCGCTGGTATTAAACTTCCACAGCTCCGTTAGCGTATAGGCGCGATACAACAGCACGTCATCGAAATAGGTCGGCCCCTGCCCCAAACGGCGCAGGCCGGATATGAAAACGGAATCCCGATCGCAGTTCTCGTTATCGTCGCCGGGCACGCTGTTGCAGGGGAAGGGAATCTGCCCTTCCTTGTTATAGGCGCCGATATGGTTTTCGCCGTGGGAAATGATCACGAAATGCGCGCTGTCCGGCGGATCCACCAGCGGCACGCCGCCTTCCGTCTGGATGCGGATGGCGCCATAGTTTGAATCAAACAAGGACTGGAACGTCTGGGATGCCGTTACGGCATACGTCATCTGGAAGTGCCACGGATCCAGCGTATCGGCGCGTGAGGCCGCCTCCATGCTCGCATCGGTGGGGTTATATTGCGTGGGGTCGGCAGGGTTACAGGCCACGACCTCGCCATCGGAATAACGGTAGCAAACGCGGTCCGTCTCCATGCCCGATTTCAGGCTTTTATAAGGTATGCCGCCGATGAAAATGGGGTCGGGATCCGTATTGCCGATACCGGGGCCGTTCGTCGCCCGCAAACCCGCCACGCGGCAAATGCCGGTATTGCCGGGGCCTGTGCAATCGCCGTCATTCGGCAAAGCGTTCAGAAGGTTGAGACAACGGTCAAGTTCGGGCCCCGCGATGCCTTCAATCCCCGCCTGCGGATCGTTATCGGGCAAGGTCGGATCGGCGGGGCACGGATAACGGCCGCGCGCGGAGAAGTAAACGGAGAAACTGCTGCTCAGCGTTTTTTGCTTTTCATAGACCTCGCGGACGTATTTATCCGTCAAATACACCTTGTAGCCGTGAATAAGCGCCGCCATCACGAGGCCGGACAGCAGCATGACCATCGCAAATTCGACCAGCGTAAAACCTTTTTGCTTCGTCAATTTCCCCCCAAACGGTACGAAACACATCTCGGCAGTCTTCCGTATTCCAAACCCACTTCGACTATTCTATTGTATTCTCAAATGGTTAAACAAGTGGTTAATCAACGTCCCGCCGCCGGACGGCCAACAAAAAAACCCCGGACATAACGTCCGGGGTTTTTTGTCGTGTATTCAGGCATTAGCCTTGGATACGCATAACCAGACCGCAGTCCTTGGTCGTAACGGACTCAAGGTAGCGCGGCTCGTCTTCGTCAACGGCGCAGCTGTCGGTGACACCGTAGGACTGTACGTAGCCCGTGATCGGGTTACCGTCATCGATACGGCGGTCGATCTGTGCGGCACGTGCCGGCGTCATGGGCTGCAGACCTGCGGTCTCGCCCGGAGCGACAGTGATCGACTGCGTAATCATGACCACCAGACCGGAGGGGCCCAGATCAGCCGGAGAACCGATCGTCGGAGAACCATCGGCAAAACCGACTACATAGCCGCCGCCGATTTTGGCTGCCGGGTGGGATTCACCCCAAGCCAGCTGACCGCCCGCACGCAACGGCGCGTTGGTGATACCGGAGATCAGATCTGCCAGCAGCAGGTGCGTCCAGAACATCTGGGTTTCACCTGCTTCACCAATCGTACCGCCGTCGAGAGCCGTCGTCACCTGCGGAGCCCAGTCTGCCGCCCAGTTATCAATACCGACGATACCGTTACCGCCGCCGTTAGTAGAGGTATGCTGGCAAGCATCTACCGTACAGCCCGGTACGCGCTCATTGGCCGCAACCATATCGCCCGGAATGGCGGCATAGCTGTCGCGGAAGGTCGTCACTGCCGCTTCATAAGATTTTACCTGGCTGATGGTGGCCGTGACGCGGGCGTTTTCCATCAGTTCCTGGCCCTTCAGAATACCGCCGATCAGCAGACCGATAATGGTCATCACGATCGCCAATTCGACGAGCGTAAAGCCCTTTTGCGTGTCGATTCGTTTCATTCTATTCGCTCCCCTTAAATGTTAAGCGCGTTAAATAATGTTACAGCTGGAAAGCCCCTTACATTCGGCCCCAAAACCTGAATATATAACGCTTTCGCGAAATATACTCGTAGTCAAAGGCTAGTTTGGGAACCTCTCATTGATATTTCAACAAAAAAGTTAATGCTTTCTTTATTTTACGTCATATTCTTGCTCAACGTGACAATTTAAGCAGTACAATTTCACATATGTTTTTGTTTTCTCTTTCTTTTGGGCGTACGCGCGTACAGACTTAACATTGTCAAGTTGAGGAAATGTGACTTCTCATTTTGGACAAAAGAAAAAGAAATACGAAGTGATGAACGGCGCTTCTTCTCAAAATATCGCGAAAACGACTCGCGACTGCTCAAATCGTCTGCAAAATCCTAGATTCTGCGTTTATCCGCCAGATGCGCCGCGCGGTAGGAGGACGGCGTCTCTCCCGTCAGCTCGCGGAACACGCGGTTGAAGGACGCCAGGGAATTAAAGCCGGATTCCGAAGCCACGACCTGAATAGGGATATGATCTTCGTGCAAAAGGGTCTTGGCATCTTCGATGCGGAATTCGTTGAGCAGCTTGGGCAGGCTGCAACCAAAAGCCGCATTGACAACCTTGGAGACCGTGCTTTCGGAGACCCCCGTTTCCCGCGCCAGCTCCTTGCGGCTGAAACTGTGTTCCTGATAGACCTTATCGACCTCCAGCAAATGCCGTATTTTTTCCGCCAGCTGTTTTTCCTCTGCCGAGAGGGAAGCAAGGCTGCTGCGCCCCGCATTGTTCAACTGCACGGGCGGCGGATACACGCGGAACAAAGATGTCGAGGCCAGATAAATAAAGGCGATACCGAGCGTGACCAGCAATGCCTCCGCCTCGCGCACCGCCAGCGCATCGCCCGCGCGCAGCAGGTTGATAAACAGCGCCAGCGTGTTTGTGGACAGCAGCATCATCACCAGCCAGTATCTTTCACGCCCCGATTTATGCCGCCACAGGCTGGCGAAAATATCGGTACGCAGCCACAGCGCCAGCACACACAGCGCGCCCGCCATCGCGCCGCACAGATACAGCGCGTCGAAAAAACCGCTGCAATATATCCAGCGGGTATCGCATGTACCGTCGATGCGCGTCATGCCGCCCGCCATCGCCGCCGCCAGCGGCACGGCCAGCAGCACCAGAAAATGCAGCTTGTGCGGCAGTTCCGTCATGCGCACGACCTGCAAGACCAGCAAATAGCAAAGCGGCGGCCCCATGGCCCAGCAGATCCAGATGCCCAGCCGCAGCACGGGCACAAGATCCTGCAACCGCATGGCGAATTGCAGGGCAAAGGCCGCCGTCAAAAAAACAAAATACAAAATGGGAATAAACGCCTGCCGCCAGTGCCGCGCGCGAAACACGATATAGACCAGAATAAGCACGCCCTGTGCAAAGCCGGTGATCGCCAGCCATTCAAGCAGGCTGAAAGTGGTGGCATAGTTCAGCATATCGCTAAATCCCTTCCCGCGGACCAGCATAGCACGGCGGGGGCGTTTTTAAAAATACGCCGCTTAATCCGGCTGGGGCGGGGGCAAGGTGGGCTTGCGCTTGGAATAATCGTTCTGCACGCTCATGCGGCGCAGGTTCATGATCTGTTGCACTTCCTGCGCGGGCACGCCCAGTTGCTCGATCAGATAGGCCTGCATGAAATTCACTTCATTGGGATGCAAGTCATCGGCGGTGAGCAGGATTTCCTCGACAATCTTACGGGAACTTTCCTTTTCCCCCTGCTCGCTCAGGACAAAGGCGGGCATTTGCCGCGCCCAGATCGGCAAGGTATCGCCGTCCGGATCCATTTTGGACAGTTTGTAGGCATATTCCAGCGCCCGGTCGAGATCGTTCATCCGGTGCCGCGCCAGAAAAATCGCCTGCACCAGCCAGCGCCATTTGTTGCCGACGGGAATTTGCCCCACATGCGCCAGATATTCGACGACGATACGCAAATCGTCCACAACCGGTGTCGCGCCGAAATAATAGGCGGCCATCATCGGCACGTGGTTGGAGGCGGGATCAAGCCCGTGCAACAGCCAGAACCATTTGCCAAGCTTGTTGTAATCGTAATCCTTGACCGCGACCACATTGCCGCCCGTATTGCCGAGATTCTGCAAGGTAATGGCGCCGATGCGGAAAGAAAACTGCGCATCGCCCAGCGTCATCATGGCCGCGCCGTTCCTGGTGGGCACGGGCGGCACGCCGGCCCATTTTGCCTGCATCTGGTGCGTGCCGAGCCAGACCAGCACGGTCAGCGAAAAAGCGGCTGCCAGAAAAACATTCACCCGAAACCGCAGCGCCGCGCCGGTCATTAAAATTCCCGCCGGATGAAATCAAAGGCTGCCGCCACCAGCAACAGGGCGGTAAAAACAAGCCCCTGCACCAGAATAAATCCGTTCACGCCCAGCATCTCGACCATGCGCAGGGCATAGGCCGAAGCCTTGCCCACCATGGCAATGCTGTCCGCGCCGTCCACGCCATAGACCAGCCAGGAAGTCTGGCCCATCATATCCAGACGCGGAATGATGATGGCGATCAGCTCCATCAGGTTGTTCAGCATGTTCAGCACCATGGTTTCCGCGGGCAGCGCGGCAATGCCGAGCAACATGCCGATCAGGCGGCACAACACGTAAAAGCCGAGCGCCGCCAGCGCCGATCCTGCCGCACTGGACAGCACCATGGAAAAGAACAGGGCCACCATCGTCATCAGCACGCATTCAACGGCGATACTGAAACTCCAGACGACCCATCCGCCGGGATTGGGGCGGCCGAGGAAATAGACCGAAGCGGCAATAGCCACCGCGACGAGCAGCGCCAGAATGACAAAGGCGAAGGCATGGCTGAACAAAAACGTCATGCGCGAAATGGGGCGCGACAGCAGGAATTCGACTTCCTTCGTCTCGAAACAGCGGCGCATGTAAAAACAGCAGAAAAGCACAAGGCCGATCACGCCCAGAAAGCGCAAGCCCCCCGCGCCGAAAACCAGCGCGAAACTTTCCTGTTCCGTCAGCCCCGATCCGCCGAGGAAAACGGAAACGCCCGCGCCCATGGCAATCATGAGCACGAGCGTCATCATCAGTTTATCGCGAAAGGCTGCCGTGAGGACGAACCGGACAAGCGGTGCAGAAATCATTACCGGCTCCCGTATGCCTTACATGCGTACCGGACGGCGATCCTGGCCGAAGGTGTTGTAAAGCTTGCGGTCTACATCATGCACGTTGGAGTTCGGCACGATCACGGCGCGCATGAAGATCACAAGCTCGGATTTGCGCACGTTATCCTGATGGCTGGAGAAAGCCTTGCCGATGAACGGAATTTCGGACAACACCGGCACGCCCTGGATCTCGACCGAATTGCTGTCGCGCATCAGGCCGCCCATGACCATCGTCTGGCCGGACTGCATGCGCAGGACAGAATCAATCTCCTGCACGGATACCTGCGGGATCTGGTTCGGCGGCGCGGCGGAGGGATCCAGACCGTTAAAGGCCAGCGACAACGGAATCGTCGGATCGGGAATAAAGCTTCCAATAGAAGAAACAGAGGGACGGACGGTCAGAAGAATTTCGCCCGTATCAGGGTTCGCCGTCGGCACGACGGACATCAGTACGCCTTCGGGAATCCCCTTTTGCTCGCTGTCGATGGTGATCTGCGCGGGCAAGTCCACGGTGGCCTGCGTGATTTGCACGTCAAAGTCGAAATAGACGTTGTTCTTTGCCACGTTCACAATCGCGGGCTGGTTGTTCAGAACCGTCACGCGCGGACTGGACAACGCACGCACCGTCCCAAAGCGACTGATCGCCTGAACAGCCGTTTGCATATCGCCTATTTTGAAAACGGCATTAAAAATACCTGTCGTGGCAGGAGACAGTGAAGGCTGCGCAAAACTGCCCTTAAACGAGGGCGTATCTTCAAATGTCGGCGTAACGCGCACGATCTCGCTCCAGTCAATACCCGTAGCGAATTCATCGGCCAGATCAACCTGCAGCACGCGCGCCTCGATCAGGATCTGCGTGGTCGCGCGGCGGCGGAATTCGTCCAGATATTTCTTGACCAGTTTGTGCTGGCGGTCGGAGGCAAAAACCGTGACCATGCCCGATTGCTTGGTGATCGCAAAGGTCGCAGGCGCATTGGGCACCAGCGGTTCCGCGGGCGGCGTGGAAATGTTCAGCGTCGGGGAACGGCTCGGCGGCAGCGGCGCCACGCGCGGATCACCCGGCAGCGGCGGCGGTACGGAAGCCGGATCGTTCGGGTCATAAGGCTGCGGCTGGGACAGCGGGTTTACGGGACGCGCCACAGGGTCTGCTGCGGTCGCCAAAGACACATAGGTATCGGAAGCCGTCAGGATCTGGTCGAGACCGTCGGAAAGCTCGGCCCACAAATCGCCGGCAAGGCTGGAGGAAACGGAGGAGCTGGAACCGCCGCCGCCGCCATCCGACGTATCGCCGGCAGCGGAGCTGAGCGAGATTGCCGTGCTGATGGAGCCGCTGCTTTTACGCGTGGAGCCGATATAGTCCACCATATAGGTTTTGACGTAGGGGCGATCGAGTTCGACGCGCAGGACTTCGTTTTCGTATTTGTAACGCAGGCCAGACATTTCGCAGATGCGGTCGATGACCTGGTCGAAGGGTTTTTCACGCGCGGTGAAAATAATGGAACCGCGAATTTGCGGATCGAGTTCGATATCCACATCCGCCTGATGCGCGAGTTCAAACATCAGGTCGCGCAAGGAAACCGTCTGGTTCACGGAAACCGTCACCAACGGCGATGGCAGTTTCAGTTCCGGCGGCGTGGCCACAACGGGCTGGAAATCCGGAATGGAGGATTCTTCCTGCGCCGGCAAATAACCGGGCGCAAAGGCATCGCGGTAGGATTGCTGGTCAAGTTCCGCCGCACGGTCGTAATCCTTGAACTGGTTCTTGGCCAGCTGGCAGCTGCTGAGGAAAGCCACAAAACCTGCCGCCATCACGGCACGGGCGAAAGGATGGCGGGTGCGAAAGAAAGATTGAGCCATTACAATGAAATCCGGTGCAAAGAAGTTGTTAATGGAAACGCAAGGGCGCGCAAGGCGCCGCAACGCCTGAGCTGCGGCCCAAGACATTGTTACAGAGAGAGTTTGGACGTGTCAATGTTCCCCATGTCCTTGGAACCACTGATCTTGTATTGCTGGATTTTCATTTTCATATCCGTTTGGATATCCGCCTCGTCGATAGCCGTTTTTTCCGAAATAACGCCATCGGCAAAGAGCTGGAAAAGCGACTGGTCGAAGGACACCATCCCCGTTGCCTTGCCGTTTACCAGAACTTCCTTGATCTTGGTTGTCTCCCCTTTCAGGATCAGCTCGCGGATCAGGGCCTCGTTCAGCAAAATCTCCAGCGCCACGACCATCCCCCCGTCCAGCGCGCGGACAAGACGCTGCGCGATAATGGCGCGCAGGTTCATGGAAAGGGCGATGCGCACCTGATGCTGGCGCTCTTCGGGGAAGAGGTTGATGATGCGTTCGATCGCCTGCGAGGCGTTATTGGTGTGGATGGTCGCAAGGCAAAGGTGCCCCGTTTCCGCGGCAGCCAGCGTTTGCTCCATCACCTCCGCATCACGCACCTCGCCCACCAGAATCACGTCCGGCTTCTGGCGCAGCGCGTTCTTGAGCGCGACGTTATAGGATGTCGTATCGATACCGACCTCGCGCTGGGTGATAATGCCCTTGGCATGTTCGTGGTAATATTCGATCGGATCTTCGATGGTGATGATATGCCCGCCTGCCGTGCGGTTGCGGTAATCGACCATGGAGGCGAGCGTCGTCGATTTACCCGAGGACGTCACGCCCGAGACCATGATCAGCCCGCGTTTTTCCAGCGCGAGTTTTTCAAGGATTTTCGGCAGGCGCAGCTGCTCGAAACTCGGGATCTTGCTGGTGATGCGGCGGATCACCATCCCCGTATGCTGGCGCTGGCGCATGACGTTGACGCGGAAGCGGCCTTCCTTGCCCATGTCGAAGGCAAGGTTCAGTTCCATGTTGGAATCAAATTCACGCCGCTGACGGCTGGTCAAAACCTCGTTCAGCATGGCCTGCACGTCTTCTTCTTGCAAGACCTGCTCGCCCATCGGCAAAAGATCGTCCTTGATGCGCAAGGTGGGGGCGACGCCGACCGTCAGGTAAAGGTCGCTCGCCTCTTTCTTGATCATCTCGTTCAGATATGCGTAGATCGCAACGCCGCTCAAAAGGAATAACCTCCGTCATCTTCGCCGCCTTCGGCGGGGGCTGCCGGTTGCTGCGGCTGGGGCGCCACCGGCGGCGGCGCTTTTTTCATGCCGCCCAGCAACGGGCTTTTCTTGGGTTGCGGCGGCGGCACGGCCTGTTGCGCGCCGCTGCCTGTAACGCTGTTTGCCTGTTCGTCCGTATCCTCCGCGCCGCTCTTGAGCGCATCATGCGCCGTTTGTTCGGTGATCAGGCCGCTGACCACAAGGTCGTTCACGGAATCTTCCATCGTCTGCATCCCGTAGCGCGAACCGGTCTGGATCATGGAATAGATCTGCGCCAGCTGGTTTTCACGGATCAGGTTGCGCACGGCGTTCGTGCCCACCATGATCTCGTGCGCGGCAACGCGGCCGCCGCCCACGCGGGGCAACAGGGTCTGGGCGATAATGCCCTGAATGGAACTCGACAACATCGCGCGGACCATTTCCTTTTCCGCGGCGGGGAACACGTCGATGATACGGTCGATGGTTTTGGATGCGGTGTTGGAGTGCAGGGTACCGAACACAAGGTGGCCCGTTTCCGCCGCCGTCAGCGCAAGGGAGATCGTTTCATGGTCGCGCATCTCCCCCACCAGAATGATGTCCGGGTCTTCACGCAGCGCGGATTTAAGCGCGCGGGCGAAGCTTCGGGTATCGTTCCCCACCTCGCGGTGGTTGACCAGCGCCTTTTTCGACGGGTGGAAAAATTCCACCGGATCCTCCACCGTCAGGATATGCGCGGCATAGTTTTCGTTGATGTGGTTGATCATGGAGGCGAGCGTCGTGGACTTACCCGAACCGGTCGGCCCCGTGACCAGCACAAGGCCTTTTTCCAGCTCGGCCAGACGGCGCATCACGGGCGGCAGGTCAAGCTGCTCCATGGTCGGAATTTTGGTCGGAATCACGCGCAAAACGGCGGCGGAACCGGCGCGGTTCGTAAAGGCGTTCACACGGAAACGGGCATCGGCGCCGAGAGAAATGGCAAAGTCGTGCTCCAGCTCCCGCTCGTAAATGGCGCGCTGTTCCTCGGTCATGATCGAGAACAGCATGGCGCGGATCTGGTCGCTGGTCAGCGGGTCTGTTTTAATGCGCTGCAATTCGCCGTCGATACGCACGATCGGCTGGTTGTTGCCGCTCAAGTGAAGGTCGGAGCCCTTGTTGTCGAGCGTGAATTTGAGAAGTTCGGTAATTTCCACGTGATGTGTCCCCCTCTGCGCAGCACCTCAGTTATTGCGGATAACCCCCTGAGAAAAATCCTGATTCCGCATATTCAAGATTAAAGGCAGAAACTGAAAAAAGGGTAAATAATTTTTTCATCTTTTCGTCACGCACACCGCGCCGCCGCTTGCCGTTTCGCCTATATGGTAACGAAATAGGGCGTCCAGCGGCATAACACAGCGACAAAGGCCAGCACCAGCGCGGGGCCGAAGGGAAAAACCTTTTCACCCGTCCATTTTCGCCAGAAAAGCGCCAAAAACACCCCGAAACCGCCCGAAAAAAACATAAACCATGCCGCCATCGTCGCATCCAGCCCGAGCCAGATACCCGCGGCGGCAAAGAACTTTACATCGCCAAGACCGAGGGCTTCCTTGTTCATCACCCATAAAAACACCTGCCGCAGCCCCAGCGAAAAAAAGCCGTAAAGCGCCGCGCCGCCGAGCGCTTCCAACCCCTTTTCCGTCAGGAATTGCGGCGGGTTGAAGGACGCCAGCGCGGCGACAAGCACCGCCAGCCCCCCCAGAAGCGCAACAGCAAGGTTCAGCTTGTCCGGGATGATCTGATGCGCGAAATCGATGCCGATAATCGCCGCCAGCACGGCAGAGAGCGCAAACAGGCAAAGCCCCAGCACCGTAAAGCCGTACATGAAATAAAACACCAGACAAAAGACCAGGGTCAGCAATTCCACCAGCGGATAACGCCAGCCGACAAAACCGCCGCAATAACGGCAGCGTCCCTTCAGGCATATCCATGACAGCAGCGGCACCAAATCCCGCACGCCCAGATCGTGGCCGCACTGCGGGCAGGCAGAGCGTTTTTTGGCGATCAGGGAAATGCCGCGCGGCAGGCGATAGACCATCGCCGTTGCGAAACTGCCCAGGCAAAGCCCCAGAAAAACCGTCAGCGCGAAAAAAAATGCTTCCGGCACCTCTGCCGGCATGTCCGGCGTCATGGGCGTTTATCGCATCGTCGCCAGACGGCGGCGGATGGCCTCCAGCGGCAACGGTTCGGTCAAACGGCCTTCGGCGTGCAGCTGCAGAATGCGGCGGTACATGGTGGATGCCATGTTTTCCTGCCCCAGACGGTCATAAAGCACGGCCTTGTTGTAATAGACATAGGCATTGCCGGGCGACAGGGCTTCGGCCATCTCCAGATACTGCAAGGCCGCGTCATAGTTTTTCAGGCTTGCATGGGCCGTGCCCAGCTGCGCGACGATATCCGCGTTATAGGGATAAACGGTGCGCAGCTCTTCCAGCTTTTCCACCGCCAGCGCGGGGTTGGAAGCCTTCAGGATGCCCAGCATGTTCGTCAGCGCTTCCAGATTTTTCGGATTGGCGGACAAAACGACTTCATAGGCGGCAAGCGCCTCATCCGTGCGGCCGACCTGTTGCAGCGCCAACGCGCGGCCCATCATCACACGCTCGTCACGCGGATAATCTGCCGCCAGCGCATCGAAAAGCTCCACGGCGGCGCCGAAACGGCTTTCCATCAGCGCCTGACGCGCGACTTTCAGGCGGGTATCCAATTCACCCGCCGCATGGTCTTTACGCACGACGATATATGTATCGGGCAAGCGGCGCACGATGGCCGGTTCGCCCAGAATTTCCGTGGCCGTCTTGCCTTTGGCCGCGGGATCGGAAGCCGTGGCAGGCGCAGGCGCGCTCAACTGGTCCAGCATGGCGGCGTTTTCAACAATGGCCTTTTCCGCTTCGGACGGCGCCGATGCCGGTGCCGGTGCCGGTGTTGCCGCATTGGCCGTTTCCGTCATCGCGGGCGGTACGGCATCCGCGCCCGTGGCGGCAACGACATCGGACATATCAGGCATCGGCAGATCGGCCACAGGCTCGCCTGCGGTACGCGCCGCCATTTCGGCGAAGCCGGGAGCCGCTTCCGCAGGCGCAGCTTCCGTGGCCGGCGCATTCGGTGCGGCAGGCGCATGCAGCGCAACGGTTTCGGCAGGCAGGTCGCCCGGAATATCCGCGGGCATGTCAACAGGCATGTCAACGGGCATGTCTGCCGCCATATCCGCGGCTGGCGTCGCGCCTTCCTCTGCGGCGATTTCCACCGGCGCATCCACCACCACAAAATCCTCGGCAGGCGCATCCACCACCACAAAATCCTCGGCAGGCGCGGCCGCCGCCGTGTCGTTTGCGGAAGGCGCATCGCCGATGGCGGCAAAGGGATCGTCCGTGACGGCGGCCGCCGGCGCGGCGGGCGTATCAAACCCCGGCATATCGATGACAGAGGCGATATCCGCGTCCGTATC